>Ga0136643_10014953_pt1 | contig 11664 bp, 10 predicted proteins | sample TergutLab28metaG_FD_96883 | JGI IMG/M metagenome (GOLD analysis project Ga0136643, IMG submission 96883) | Labiotermes labralis P1 segment gut microbial communities from Petit-Saut dam, French Guiana - Lab288 P1 (version 3) (version 3) | ecosystem: Host-associated > Arthropoda: Insects >...
ATTAACCTTTTGGCGCCGGAATTATTTTTTTAAATTTTAGCACATCCTGTATATAAAATGTGAATAATACAGGAACCAAATATGTTAGAATTATGAAACAAACTGCATTTTGAAGAGAAAAAAAAAAAGGAGAGTATATACCATGTTTAAAATATTCAGTACCTATATTTGTTGAATAAATACATAAAATGCAACTTTAGAGGTTAGTGGTGCGGTACGACCACTATAGTTGACACTAGGCATCAAAAGGTTAAATAACATATACAAGCCTCAGAGTTTACCTTCTGCCTGTGACAACAGCTGTTCCTTGCTTTCAAGGAGACTCCTGATATCACTTGGGGTTACAGATGGTTTTGCTGGCTTATCAGTGTCTGCCTCCTGACATAATGACTCCTCCTTCTGCAACACTGTATAAATCTGCTTGTTCAGAGCACCAAGTTGCTCTTGACAATCACTGTACCAGGTTTGAATCCATCCCTGTAAGATGTCATACTTGCAACAGCAGTGTTTCTGAACAGTGAGTCTTCTGGGATGTAACACTGTGTCACTGGGTGAGTAGTACTGACGTATTTAAGGACCATAGTTCTTTCAAAACAATGGGAAAATCTCACCCACCAATACAGCATCACATCCTAGAAGACATGACTCTTCATGTGAAAGGTGATTTATTTGCACTTACACATTACATTACAGGTGACAGGCTGAAACCTGTGGACTGAAAGTTATAAAAGTGTACAGACACGTTCAGCAGAAGGCATTATAAACGTGCTAACATCTGTGCTCTCCAAATTACAAAAAAGGAACTGTAATCTAATGTAGTACAGGAACTGACCCTATGGCTCTCGATGAACCTTATCTTATGAAAGGGATGGGGACAGGTAAAAAAATACATGCAGAAGAAAAACCTACTGAAGTGCCGATGTATAACATTCACATCCACACTTGCTCCCATTTTACCCTATGGTTTTTAAGTTCTCTAACCTTTAGAGTTGATGAGTATTCCATGCACATTTCTTGTTTCAACTGCTGCACACTGCTTCGACTTGACTTGGCATCATGTGATTGTTTCAATAAAGTAATTTCTAGTTTTAGACCTTTGGTTATTTCATTCAGTTCATCATTGTACTTTTTATTTAAATCCTGAAATGAAGAAGGAAACATGCATTGCCTTCATATGCAACCTTCAAGGTCATATATCAACTTTAACATACATTACAACTATGTTATAAATTCAGTCTTTTGTTTTACAGGACAATAGACAAAAAACCAACACATTTTTACCCCTCATACATATTACAATAAACATATATACACAAAACAATATCTGCCTATGCAAAACACACTTCACTGTTTACCCCTCAATTTGTTTTACATTTGCAGCAACATGTCTGAAGCTGAATAAGCCATCTTTGTAGTCAAATTCACATCTGATCTACACTTGCTCTTACCTAAATTTCCCAGTATGTATACCTTCATCAGGTCCTACTTTGACAGTCTTCATTCCACAAACATTCATTACAATTGGGGAAAATTTAAATCATAACCGAAATTCTTAACTGTGTAAGCTTTTATACACATAAATTACAGTCATAATATTACTGACATTGTAATATTTTCTTTCTTTCCACAGATCCACATGGTCAACGGATTTTCCAAAAATCTAGAAGTCGCCTTTAAATTCTTGGCACAATAGGGGTGGGTGCCATGAAGCAAGTTCCATACCAAGGATCCACAATACTGAAGTGATGTGTGGAATTCATTAATGCCATTTCAAGTGATACACATTTTTGTAAGTAAAAAAAAAAAAAAATCTGCATCAATTATGTGGAAAATAATAGGTGCCACCATATGACTTTCATTCAACCAGGAGACCAGGAGCCCGGGATCTGTGTATCTGTGTATCCCTGCCTAAGACTACGGTTATTACCAGCGTGTTGTGTCCTATGGTACATGCTAATTCTTGTTCACTCCTCCATAATGTAATGCAATTTCACCCCATGGTATGGTTATTAAATTTTACAAGTGAAGCAGGGGCATATTTGTCAGACGAAACTAAAAATGGTCAAATAATCGAAAACTAGAGGGTTTTTGCAATATTATTTGACAGTAAGTGTGTTAAAACACTGCGGAAATAAAGAATATCAGGAAAATATTTGAAGACCTAAATAAAAATTTCAAGATTCAAAACCCCAGAACACAAAAACAGAAACACACACACACACACACACACACACACACACACAGTCACCTGACGAAGCAGCGTGAGCTCTTCCTGCCTTTGACTTTGCAACTTTGCCTGTAAAGCTTTCATTTCTGCAGAATGCTTCATGATGAGGCTGGAAACCGTCTGCTGATGAACAGCATTATGTTCGTCCTTTGGAAAGTAAAATCAAGCGTGAGACATTATTTTACACATCAAAATGATTAAAATAATCTCAGACTGTTTTAATTAATGCAAATGGATGATTAAAAAAAAAGCAGCGGTGGCAATATCAAATTTTAACACAACAGCAGCTAATACAAGAAAAACACACCAGTTTATGACAGAAAAAATGAAAACAGGTGCAACAACATGGTTTAACAAAATCTAAGAACCTAACATCACACTATAGAAAGATAAACGTAAAAAAGTTACACAGAAGAAACTGTTGTGCTATATGGATTTTATATATTCTAATGGAAACATCCAATTTCAAGATAACACCATTTTACTTACAAGTCTGTAATGCTGCCAGTCTCACCTGTATAACTTTTAAGGCTATGGCAATTTGCTGTTCAGCAAATTTCTCAAACTTCTCTTTAAGCACACAGTATATTGTGGTCTGTTGTTCATCCAAGTTGTTCCTCATGTCCTCTAATTCAGTTCTTTGTTGCTCCTGTTAATAATACAATTAGTGATAAAGCAGTTATTTCACATTTCACATGAATGGACCAGCTACAGGACCAAGGATTAACTAATGTCCACACAACCATTTCCTATAGCAATGACAACATTTGCCATTTTGTATGGTTTAATGTAAAACAGCAGGCTACATTACAAAACCATAATGTCCATATTGAAATCAGCACACCCAATAATACAAAGTGGAAGTTATGAAACTGCACTGAGATTGAACATGAAAGTGTTATGCTGACAGTAAAGGAATGGTTTTTAACGACCATGCAATGACACTTACATAATCATGATGTTGCATGCAGAAGTCAAAGCAATAGTTCTGAGGGGAACTGGTTTTTAAATGTTAACAACGCTCATGAATGTTCTGCAGGGACAAACTGCAGGTCCTGCTGCAGCCAAATCTTGATTTCAGAGTAACCACACAGAAGTCTTGTGACAACAGGTGGGAGGAGTTGGCGTTTGTTTGCGGCATTTGTATTTTTTGTGTACCACAAGCTGCAAGCAGGAATTTGCTGACTGATCACAGCTTGGAGTTGTTGCACCCTCTGTGATTTCATCAAAGAAGAAAGAGAAAATGTCTCTTGAAACTCTGAAAAATTCCCTGAATGTCATCTCACTGTCCGTCCAATGAAGTGGTGTCCATCTTTTTTTCTTCAAAATGTCCACTGCACCCCACACTCATTCAGTAAACCAGTACATCATCTTCCTCTTCTTCAAGCATTGATAGCTAAGAGTTCCTCCATGTTCAATCCCTAACAACTACACAATGACTTCATACATCCCGCCCTGAAGCATCTCACGCAGTCATAATTTCAAGTTGTAATGCATCGCACTTACACAAGTGTCTTTGCATGGTTGTTAAAAACCATACCTTAAAGCAAAACTGTCCCTTTGCACACCATGAAGGAATAAGTGGGGGGAGTACAGCTCTACTCATCCTTAACCTCACCACCACAGGAGGATATGTGGTCACCTTCATGTGCTGGCTGCTTTAGCAATGGATAAAGAGCCCCCTTGTACCTACTGGGGGTTTGGGCAGACACCAAAGCCATTCTGGACCCTCTGCAGAAGAAAAAAATCTGTTCCCCTGGCAGGTATCAACAATCACAGTTCCTTGGCCATCCAGCATGTAGAATGTCACTATACCAACTGAACTATCCCAGCTCCTATACTTCTTACTCTGCACAGTTCAAAATGCAACAGTATGATGTATTACAAATTTATAACACAGAGGTTTTATAAGTGGCTCCTTATCACTTGTAACCAATAAGGAGGAAGTATTTAACCAATAATTATGGTCAGCTACTTCACCATGCAATTGCAGTTGCTGACTTGTATAATGCTAAATGAGATGTTAAAGATGAATAGGGAAGAATGCAGAATGCTCACATCTATTTCACAGAAGAGTCTTACTCACACAAAACATGTCAAGATACTTCTCCTAAGAGTCAAACCAGGAATACACTACAAAGCCAATGTGCTGTTTCACAGCAGTATGAAAAGTAATGTCTGTCTCAACACACAGACATAAATTTATGTTTATCCTTTTAACTAGACAGCCTTGCACAGAGTACAGCAGTTTTTATAATGACCAGGCTGCAAAAAAAGATGGTCCATGGTTCAAATCTTAGTGGCAGCAAGAGATTTTCTCTCCTCCAAAATCTGCAGACTAAGAGCCCACTCAACCTTTTATTCAGTGGGTACTGGGGCTTTTTACCAGCCAAAAAGCAGCTGGGGTGTAAGGCAGACCACTTGCCTCCACGTAGTAGCAACGTTAAGTATCAGAGAAGCTATACTGCCACTTCCCCCATACCTTCAAAGCAGGCAGGTATATGAATGACTTAATATTTGCCTTTTATGCTACATGTCAAACAGCATATTAAGTGAGTGTTACTGACTGATAATTTACGGACACCGTCAATTGACAAGATTATATACCATATGTGATAAATTAATAAATGATAGTGGAGCACTGCTGGTATGATACTGACATGATAAAACCAAAGAATCTGGAGGAAAACCTGTCTCAATCTCACTTCTGGCACTAAAATCCCACATGGACTTGCCTGCGAATGAATGTGGGCCTACATGATGAGATGCCAGCAACTAACTGCATAAGCCATGGCAAAGCCCCAGGATGTTAAGTGAACACATAAAGCAATTATTCTGGGACTCTCAGAGCATATGCTGCTAGCAGCAAAATACAAAAATTTAATTCTGATACTGGCAGTCAATAAAAATACTTAGTATTGTATGCATTTCCTGAGGACTGGACAAATATCTTGTGGGCTCTAAACAGACCCATACCATTTCACTGTAATAATTCAATGACACAGAATTATCTGTATCACTTAAAATATAAAATAATTTATTTAACCCTAAACAATAACATAGAACAAGCGACAATATTGTGCTGATCACTTTTGACTGATGTACAATAAACTCCATGGTGCAGAATCTTTAAGAATATAATATTCTCCCAGCTACCCAAGAAAATCCACACCTTTCTTGAGACTAAAAGGCTCACCATTGTGCTGATGAGTGTCAGTCATAGGTCCCTATCCTCAGCCAGACGAATTCAATTCACACTCTCGAACATCATTTGAATACAGTTCTATAACATATACCTACTTCTTCTTGGGGGCCTCATTCATTTCATACCTTACAGCCAAATTGTACAAGCATTTCCAGCCTATCCCATGCATACTATACGCCCTATTCTTCCTCCTTATGTTATATGGTGTACAGTATCAACTACGAAGCTTCCAACTGTCTCCTATCACCTCTCTCTTGGCCTTTAAATGACCTGCGTTCGTATATGTAACTGCACCTTAAAAACATCCCTAGGAATTAATTTCATATATGGAGACAAGATGAAAATTTACTACATTTTAAACACATGCTGCATAATCTCTGTTTCATTTTCCACTAAATGCCATTCCATGCATTAAAAATTAAATACCAACCCAAGCCATTTAAAGGTTAAGTCCAAATGTTTCCCTTAGCACCCCTATTTCAAACTTTTTTGCAGGCATGCTGGAATTTCCATGTGCCACACAGTTGTGTCCAGCATTTGAAAGTGATATGTGTTTGACAGGCCTGCACAAGAGGACACATTTTAGTTCAGGCTCAGTGCATTGCTGTTTTACAAAATATGACCCAACCTTAAACAGAGCCAATTTATCTGCCTCTCGTTTCATGAACAGATCTTGACTGATGCCAAGCTGATTGCATAATTCTGAATCCATGAAGGCCTGCAGCTCTTTCATCTTTGCATCCAGCAGCTGCTGTATACCAGTAAGCTAGAACCATAAATCAGTAAATTAAGACAGACAAAACTTAAAATGATATTGTACACATCTGTACAAACAGCAATAAGCTTTTTCCAGTGAAATTAAGTAAAAACATTTGGTACAGTGTTTAAAAGCAATGGCCTGCTGGATGGATGTAGCATATCTGGGAATTTTATCAACCAACAAAATGACTAAACTTTAAATAATTAGTGACATTCGAGGTTCTTGCAGCAGTGTTTATAAAGATGGGTTTTTCATATGGATGTAACACCACAATGTCAGTTACACAGTAAACAGTATTACATAAATGAACAGTAAGTTCCTGACAAATTTTCTGTTTCTCATGCACCCAAAATCATGTTTTCCTTATAATATAAATTTTCTTCCAGGCGAGACCAAAGTACTTGCATGTCCAAACCAGCTAGCACCTGCCCTGGAAAGGTACCAACATTTTGAAGAGTCATGCTGCATCCTTATCTGAAAGAGGAGGCAGCATGATTCTCTGAAACATCTAGAACTACTTGACCAGCAACACAGCATCACATCCTAAATGACTTCACTCTTCAACAACACTGCTGTAAAACCTCAAATCTAACAGCTCACTGTATTTCTAACAGTGATAACCACACAGGGTTCAGGGTCAGGTTCTTCATTTGACCGTCTGGGCCAGAACAGAAAAACATTGTTTATAAAAATACACAAAATCAATGAGGATTTGAATCATCAAAATTTTTTTATTCAAAACAAATTATGTATAATTATTTACAAAATCAGTCTTTAAGCCTGGGCCAAAAGAGAGCCTTGAACAAAGTGCGGAAATCAGAAAGAACAAAAATGAAGACTGATCTGTGCCAAGGCTTAAAGATGGACGAAACATGCATAAATCAGAATTTCAGTGGGCAACTGTTCTGACCCAGACTATACATTACTTTAACACTAATTTTAACAGTAAAACTGACGGGCTGCAATCTTATTTTGACATAATAAAGAATGTATAATTAACAAAAATCTGCCAAAAAAAAAAAGTGCTCATTAAACATTTAATGTAATTTATTTTCTACATCATCCCATTTAAGTTAGAACTTCACACCTTCATTATGTCAAAATAAAATGATGCACCAGGTATGAGTGGCCAAAGTGGACTAAAAATTACATGCTCCTAGCCCTTCCCACTGTCTGTTATGGATTACATGTATGAAAAATCTCAGCCAATAAATAATGCTAACAGTGACCAAAATCATACAAACATTTATCACTGAGATACAACACAAAACAAATTATCTAGTCCAATATGTTTCCCATCTTCAGGTGGCAATGAATACAATGAAAGTTATTTCTTACTAGGTTATATAATATCATTCTCAGGAAATTAAAAAATTAACACCATGATATATACCTTTATTTTTCAACAAAGTATGTGATTTCTGCACCTGCAAACCTTGACAGCTTACATAATGCAGACTGCCCCTCATGGTCAACTACAATCAGGGATCCACATATATTCCGTAAGTATAGGAGCCACTTCAAAATCCTCCCATGCCAGAAGTGTTGCATGAAGCAGGTTCAATACTCACAATTAAGGAGATACCCGTGAACCTTACTGTTATCTTATGCTGTCTGATGCATGTGAACTGACATACATTTTTGTAAGAAAAAAATAGAAACATTTATGCTGTAAATGTGGGCTGGCACAGAGTAGTCAGTATATCAACTCGCTACGGGCTGGGCCAGCCGGGTATTGAATCCCGGTGGGGGGCGAGATTTTCCACACCTGTCCAGAATGGCCCTGGGTCCCACCCAGCCTCCTACACAATGGTTACCAGGTCTTTCCCGAGGGTACAACGGCCAGGGCATGGTGTTTACCACACACCCCATGTAGTGCTGAGGTTAAAGAAAGAGTACAGCTATACCTCTACTCCCCATGGGCCTTTGTGGTCTCTTATAGGGTTTCATGCTGAAAATATTAGGTGAAACAGTACAAATTTAGTCACCCAAGCCATTAGGCACCTGGGATTTGTGTATCTCTGACTATAATGTTCAAACAGCTGGTGCTCTCACTTTTTTACAGGCGTACAATGAAAGAAAAGATTTGCCTGAATGTTTGGTGCTAAGTGATAACACAATGGTAAAAGAGTTGCCCATTTATTGTAAGTTATACAAGACTTATTGACCCCTTTCTTTGCAATGAACTTGTTGTCATGTACACAGCATGGTGTTGTATGAGAACAACATTGGACAAGACAATACCAATAATGCAGGGATCAATCACAGAAAATCAAGAATGGCTTACAACTATTAAATCCAAATATAAAGTACTCTCACAGCCACTGAGCAATTGTGACTTTTAAACTTCAGTGTGAAAGCTTGTAATACTGACAGAACTTGTTACATACAAACCAGTCTTATTTGCCATAAAGAAAACTGCTAAAGATGCAACTGCCACAAAGTGTACATTTATGCAAGTTTAGCATTTCATCACAATATGTCCTAAAAATGAGCATTTTCCTCCAACACCAGATAGTAAGTAAAGTGCCTTCCGAAAATACACCACTGCAATTCATTGTTAATCAAATCAGTAATTATTTAAAAAATATTTCTCTCATTTGTCACACTTAGGAAACCACATTTAAGTTTTTAAAATGATATAAAAATCTGTCATATTTTTCTCTAAACACCATACTTAAGACACATCACACAAATGCTTTTTGAAAGCTGTTACAAATTCTTAATTATTTATAGGTTTGGAATCTGCCACCACAGCCACAGAACGACAATTAATAAGGAACATATTTTAGCTAAAATTAAATAGAAATTCTAATTCCTGTATACCGACTTCAACCATTTACATCACGTACCTCTAGAACTATGATCTACATAGTCCGAAAAAAATTTTACACACAGGCTAAATCCAATACATTTTACGGGCTATGGTGAAAGTCCAGTCTGTCTAAATTCCCAGACCAGCTGTCATAAGAAAGAAGGTGAACTAGAGGACTTTATCAGTTCTAGGAACAAGTAACTATAAAATTCAAAGGACGATATCAAGTGGCAAAAAGAATACCACAATAGGAACTTCCCACAACATGATGGCTTCGCTTCATGTGTTAGCAAATAAATGAATCATAGCATGGAATAATATTACCAAAGGACCTCAAAACCACATTAAGAAATGCTTAAGAACCCATAATAACAATGGCAGTTTCTTCCCATTATAGCTATTTACACCTATTACCATATGTCATTACAATTTCTGCGTAAGTCTTATACATTAAGATACCAGCATATATTATCACAGTTATTAAGAGTTCATCCATGGCATCTGACTGCACTAATGAATTAAGGCACTTTGTAACATCACATAAGATTACCAGTAATAAACAAATGGCTTGCTACTTACAGAAGTCTCTGTGATACAAAAAAAATGGACACAAATGTGAGAAGATAATCCTGAGATTTGAAACATTTAGAATACAACACAGCAAGCATGCATGCACACACACACACACACACACACATATGCATTTGCACACAATGTGTTGTGAACTTGTAATCCCACTTCTTCCCCTTTAGGAAGCAAACAAAGCTAAAAGCATGTCCTAAACAAACACAAAGCTAATAAATTATAAATAATAAATAAAACAACCACAACCCTCTCCACAGTCCATGTTTGGGTATGAAATTATGTTGAACCACAAATTTAGGTTTTTGCACATTATGAAGTTTAAAATGTGGCAATTTACAGCAAAGTCTCCTTATTCAATCTTGATCATAAAGACAAATTCTAACCTAGAAATCAAAGACAAGTCACAAGTAGGGACAGTCTGAATAGAGTGCTGTTTATGATTAGGTCATGATTAATAAACATATAACTCTGAAATGAACAATGCTACAGTATTATTAACATTTTGAAGACCTGTGTTTAGTTTGCATACAAAAACATGTGTAGGAAAACAACACAACAACACCTCTACTAGATTTTTTTTTGAAACTGTTCTACATATCTAGCCAAATCGGAAATTCAGTGCATTCTGCATAATCTCTGTTTTATTTTCCAAAAAATGCCATTTACATGACAGTTTTTTCCTTCTATTTTCAAATTATACTCCAACACAGGTCCAAAATAATCAACAACTGTGAGGTGAGAGAAAAAGTGAAACATTTTCAGGCGCCTGAGTTGACTTCCATCTGCCAACAATGTCCTCTTTGAAACCAATGCAAAACTGGTTGGTCTCTTCAACCTTTATCCTTAGATACACCAAACAGAAATGCATTAAAAATAACACATTATAATATTTTCCTTAAAACAAAACCTGCTCGGAGAACCAAATATTTAAGAGTGACATTGCGCTGCCAAATGTACTGCTTAGCAAAGGTCAATTAATGAGACTTTGTACTGGTTGTTCATTACAATGAAGGTCACAGAAAAGAATGTTTTTACAAAAAACTTGAAAACTGAGATTCCTCCAAGTATTACAGGTTGAATATTGCAAACAAACAGTCTTTTGAGATCTGAGGTTCTCACAGCGGTGCTGATGAAGCTACATGTCTTCTGGGACATGACTCCCTGTTAACAGCTACACACATTTTGGACAAACCTGCTGCCTCCGTCTTCAGGCAGCAAGCTCCTCCAAAGCACTGTTAACTATTTACCAGTCTAGGTGGTGTCATATCTCAGAAGACTCGAATCTTCAAAAACAAGACTTACATTCTCTCCAGTATGATGAAAAAGAAAAAGAAATTTTTTCCCCACCTTAAGATTGTTTACAGTACAACCATACCTAATTTTTCCTGAAATCATATGTTTCAAACATGGTGTATACTGCATGTTAACAGTACCACGGCCCACATGTCATGGCAGGGACACTGTCGTATTTACCTGTTCCGTGTGCTGCTGCTGCAGTGTGGACACTTCTAAAGTGAAGCTCTTCTGCAGTTCCATCTCACGCATAGCAAACTGCTCCTCCACGTGACGTTTCAGACGACCTACAGCCTGCTGATGTACCTCTTCCAGTTGGGAGCGAAACAACTCTAACCTTTTCTGCTCATCATTCTGAATGCTCTCAGTGGCATCTTGGGTTGAGTGCTGAACTAAGTTCTGCATGGTCTTTTCAGAGTTCACTTCAACCTAAATCAATATCAATTAACTTAACCAATTTTCACCATTTCACCGTGCATTTTAGAATATATTCACTTTGTTATAACCAACTTATGCACTTATATGTTTGTTTAAATTATGTTGATATTTTAAAACACTAAAATATAACACACTAATCACTCCTACATGTTTCGGTTATCACATATAACCATCCTCAGGGAGTTCCTTGTACATACTAAAGTTACTACATATGTTGCACTTATGGTATGGTGGAAGCATGTCTTATTACGTGTATGATGGATCTGGATTGTCTGCTGTGTGCTCGTCAGTGCTGTCCTTCTGCCTCCATGCTTGTAAGTTGTGGTATGATCTTAGTTTTG
>Ga0136643_10014958_pt1 | contig 11662 bp, 6 predicted proteins | sample TergutLab28metaG_FD_96883 | JGI IMG/M metagenome (GOLD analysis project Ga0136643, IMG submission 96883) | Labiotermes labralis P1 segment gut microbial communities from Petit-Saut dam, French Guiana - Lab288 P1 (version 3) (version 3) | ecosystem: Host-associated > Arthropoda: Insects >...
ATTTGCATTACACGAGAATACTTTGCACCCAAACAATTTTTAAGCGAGATTTTTCTGATCATGAGAACAGAATAATTGTACCTTCAAATGCTGCTAACTGGCCGATTTTTGTAATGGATATTTGGCGTCTTTCTTTAGAAATAATAGTATTATTTTCAATTCCTAATTAGATGATAAAGACTAAAGTCTTCTGGGATACGACGCTGTATCTGTTGGTAAATACATGCTGACGTTTCGGAGAGGTTTGCTGTCCCCCATCTGCATGGTCTAAGTTGTAGAAATTGAAGACAGAAGCAGCAAGCTACTCCGAAACTACTATTTACTATTTACCAGGCGACAAGGAAACTTGAACCTTCAACCCCACTGTGAGCACCTCAAATTACGTATTCTACGTACATTTTTACGCAATGAGATGTGTTTAAACTGTGACATCTGTAACACTAAACAGAAAACAACAGCAGAATTTCCTACTCTCTATATTTCACGCTACACGTCACGGTAAGCACGCCACATTCTGAGGCCCGTTGATATCAAGACCTATGAGCAACAGGGGAATCCGCGTTCAGCTATGGACAGAGATTGTTCTGTTCCCTACACTTTCCAGGCCAACCGCCAATCCGAGAAATATGACATTCTGTGGACCGTGCATCATGATATATTTGTGTAATAAGGACCAATAAGATACACTCCGGTCGTTCTAGCAGCCAGTCAACGTAGATGCGTGATAAATACCATATACTGCATCTACAGTAAACCACCTCCTGATGATGAATAGTTAATCTATTCGAAACATGTAGAGGATGATTAATGAAATAAATTAAGAGAAAGGAAGTGTATCTTTTTGGTCCTTATTACGACTGTCCGAGAGGACACAAGGAAAACTTGCCACAGGCTACAGCAGGCGACATCTAAATCTAACAACTCCTTCCAGTGGTGAGTTTGACAATGCGTTGAGGTCTACCTCTACTGCCATCTGCGTATTCATGACGTGGTGTGTACTTAAGTATAGACACAATCTTGTCTAGTTCCTGTCATGCGATTTAAACTGGAACTTGTTTACTGATTGTCAGGCACAGTGTTCAGTATAAGCCATAATAAATTTAGTTGTAGGTTTAAAGTCTTGGCACTACAAGTACGTTTTTGTTAGGAAAGAAAAAGAAGGAAAGAATTAGCGAATCGTCATTCAGCAGAGCCACAGAGTGACCAATCAGGAAATCCGCACCAACCTGAGAAACGCTTAGGGCTGTGTGGGGATGTTTAATGAGGCAGCCGACATCAGACTGTGACCTGTTCACCTCGCACAGCCAACAGTTCGCCTCCAGCTCTCATTTTAAAAGCAGCGTGTTTGTAAAGTACTGAGATCTTAACGTCAGTACTGTCTATTCGCAGTAATATGTTTGGTCGTTGATTGTTATTATATCTGCAGCAGAACAACACGCCAAATTTTCGGAATTCAAAGAAACTTCGCAGATCTAGCTATGCTGTATCAGGTATTTCAATGGTATATTGACAATGTGATCGATCCCAGTCGCCGCGCGGGCTGATGCATCGTTCTACGGCAGCTCGCTTGCTGGGAGTACGGGTTGGAAACCCGCCGGAGCCATGGTTGTCGATTGTGACACTCATATATACATACATACATACATACACACACACACATACATGCATAAATACGTACACACAATGTGCAGACGTACGTACATACATATGTACGTACTTATATACATATGCACATACATAAGTACATAAATACATACATACATACGTACATATTAGATGGAAAATTTGCCAGAATGACAGTAGGACGTGTAACAAGTCATGAACATACAAAATACACTAAATATTCAAGAGTTACTCTCATATTACAGTACACATACTACAGATATATCATATACAGTACTATGGATCATCTTTTAATATAAGCAATTAATTAGCAAAGTAAAAGGTCTTTTTATTTAAGTATGATCTAAATGCTTCTGTGTGGGCCCGGTAGCTCGGTCGATATAGCTACTGACTACGGGCTGGACGGTCCGGGATCGATTCCCGGTGGGGACGAGATTTTCAGCCCGTCCAGACCGGCCCTGGAGCCCACCCAGCCTCCTGTAAAATGGGTACCGGGTCTTTCCCGGGGGTAAAGTGCGGCTGACCACTCACCCCCTTCTAATGCCGCGGTCATGGAAGAGTAGAGCTATACCTCTACCCACCCTCTGGGCCACACCGGGTCTGTAACGGGATCACTTTACTTTTACCTAATTGCTTCTGTAAACTGCGCCTCTTTATAATTCCTCACCAAACCTTATTCTGAATCATTGCATTCCAGGCATCTAGGTGACGTATCCGTTCTTGTGTGATATGACGCTTCCTAATACCCCAGAAGAACCAAACCCTAATTTCAACACGGTCCAAACCCAAAGCCCTATCTCCTTAAGATTAGTTACGTCATCATTCTCCCATTCACGTTCATACCTACCGACAGCCAGCAGAAATCCTGGAACAAAACGGTTAAAAACAATACTACAATTCCTATCCTCCGAGAGAAGTTGTAGTGAAATCTTTTGGACTATTCACCAACCATAATTAATTAACAGCTAGATTTGTCCTTCTCTAATATGCCTTATGCAAAGAAGAAAACTCCACAACGAATCAAGTACTCCTCCCAAACTGACATAGTTGCAAACCATGGGAATACTCCATAAATTGTGGAATTATAATAGAATGCGAAAAGGCGAATATAATTCTTTGAAACTTCTGAGCATTAAATACTACTACTACTACTACTACTACTATTAGCACTACTACCACCACCACCACCACCACCATCATTACTACCACTACTAGTACTACATAATTACCAATAGTATTGATATCGTCCACGTTCAGTTTACACATTTCAAAATGTCCCCATCCAAATTTTACGTTCTAGTTGCGAGTAACGCTACAAGATCTTGCACTCTATACAGGTCCTTAACTAAATTAAGCGTCGTTTCCTCACTCTGCTTTGATTCACTTCCTCCCCCGTCTTGTAGACTATATAACGTCTGAGCTATGGGGTGAACGACCGAGGAGTCGTAGTTCGATTCCCAGCAGGGGCAAGAAAATTCTACGCTCTTCAAAGTATCCAGAACAAGCCTGGAAGCCACCTTGCCTCCTATTCGATAGACACATAGGGCTCTTCCCTGAGAGTTACAGCGGTCGGAGCGTAAAGCTGCCAGTCGCCTCCTTATAGTGCCGACTTGCAGAACGAGTGGAGCTAAACCTCTAGTTCCCCCGGCGTGCACAGGAACTTCACATTTATCTCTATTTCTTTCTTTTTCCATTTTCTTTCTTCGCCTCTTTCTTTCTTTCCCCTCTTCTTTGTCTCTTTTGTGTGACTTTCTTTCTTGCACAAGTACACAGTAATATTGATAAGTGCGCCTTGCATTACAGCGTAAGTTAAGTTCCGTCTACATAAATGTAGTTCAGCCTGCAGTTACACGAATATAAATTATTTGAGACACGTCGTGTAAATATTACAGCGCGTCGAGGCACTGTAGCAGACGGTGTAGTTAGTCGCAGAAAAAAAAAGGAAAGAAAGGGAGAAACTTAAAGGGAAGAATAACATTTTAGTCAGGGATTTGCTAACTGCGTGTAATTTCGAAGAGTTTAAAGCGGTTGGAGAATGAAGCTGGCCTCTCTCACACATCAAGTGCCAAGGGTGACAGTACATGTACCTACATTCCCACATTGTGACCCGCAACTCATCGGTGTACTTTTAACTTTGCTTATTCTCGCTGGTTAGTGCGGTTACGGAATTAGGAAACCGCTGAACCACATTTCCTTCCAAATGTTCTGGCATCAACACGAAATGCGGTTGGTTACAGTCATATCACTTAAACTGGGATGGCACGAGTTGGAGCTGCATCACGTTTTATCAGTTTACCGCATTTCAAATGTGACACGCAATTATTTCAATTCGCAGCCAAGATGTCTCTTTCCTTTCGCGATCACCACCAACTTGGCTTCCTGACCGCCTGACCTCCACCCCCTACTGCACAGTCGTAAAGTCTGGGGGGGTAGGAGAATTCGATTTCCAAGTGTGAATACTCTCGATATGGGGAAAATCAAATCTAAGAAAAAAAAAAGTCGTAGAAGGAAGCAGTGGTTAAGAGTTCTTGCCTTCATCTTACACCAGCGGTAAACGGAATTCTCGCCAATCCTCAGCCCCATTTCCTCATTTCAACACCACTCAGTTCAGCTCTTAACCTCGCCATTTTCAAATACAGACTCGCTCATAGAGCACTTACCCTGCAATTCGCTTGCTTTGGTCTACACTTTCCTTCGGAATACAAAATACAAACGTGTTTGTTAATATTGTCACAAAACGAGCAGCAGGGTTGTGCTTCGGCTGGCCATATGAAGAACACTTGGTATTCAAACGTTGTTCTCTCTTGCAATTCACTTGATACTGCTTATTCGTCCTGTTGAAATGAAACATCTAAAATTAATCGCAGAATACCAGCTCCACTATTTACATGATCCTTGAGATTTAAATATCAACAGACGCCCAATTTGAACGGTACTGTACAAGTTCTTGTAAACGTTCTGGGAAGTTTATGTAAATACATTATAGGATCATTATTATTTTTTACTGAGCTTGTATAGTTTTCAAGTCAAGGACATGCAGTGAGCATTTAAAAAAAATGCTTTCCCGTCTTACTCAGTCCAAGATTGTGTTCGAATCGCTGACGTTTATACGACCATCTTGAAATATTTTGTGGCTTGCGTGAAGGGAAATGTTGGAGTGTGTACCGTAACAGTGGCTGCGATATCTTCGCCCCACACTCCTGTCGACTCGTTACTCATCAGACCTCACCGGTTATTTCGTAACTGCTGGATTTCATGCAGCGTCGTTGGGTGAAAAACGAACTACTCATTTCACTGTTCATTGTTAGACGACGCTATTGACGGACCCTTCAGACGAAAACTCACTTACTAAATATTGCAAGATTACAAGATTTTTTAATTACAGATCCACACTCCCTTAACGGAAATTCTGAAATCCGAAAAATTCTAAAATCCGAAAGTTCTGACCGACGCCTTTCTTGCTGCAGCTGTGAGGCTGTGAGGTGTCAAGTGTGTCTCGGCGCTCCTACCGGACAAAAACGCCTCTGCTCTCCGCTAATATATCTTTCTTTTATGTTATTTTGTGACTTTGGGGAAGAAATTAAGCATTTATAGTCTTTATTTATACCACTTGGTGAGAATAATCGCAGATTGCGCTGCGGAAATATTAATGTGTTTGATTACGGTGGGGCTGCCCAAGACCCCGTTGGGGATGTTACATAATATACGGTATATTCACGGTATTACATTTCTAAAGTTCGAAACAGTTCCGAAACAATTATGGTCCCAAGATTTTCAGATAAAAGATTTAAACGTAAGGCTCTAAAGTCTGTTGTGAAATTTAAGAAATCTCACAGTCGATTAGCTATCAATTCTTTTTCTTATTCTGGATGTCATGTGTTTGAGTCTCACTTGCCGTGTCTATCTGATCGTCCCGTATCTGAACCCTAGAGACTAAAAGAAACACAGCAGTAACATTACATATAACCTAATATGCATGGCGTGAAAACATTATCTGAAAAACCTGAATGAAAAGGAACTGGATGATACAGACGTTCGTGGGAGGACAATATTAAAATGAAGCTTACAAATAGTTTCGACGATATATGCCTGCCTCGGGACAAGGTCCTGTGAAGGGATTGTGTGAAAGGTGTTGACACTTCATGTCACGTGAAAGACGAGTAATTTATTGGCAAACCGAACATGAAGAGATAGCTTTGTTCTAGTAAGCATGAAAGACAATAGAGCAATTTTTTTGTGAGCTATTAATTGGATTAAATTTCCTGCCCAGTTTCAAAGCAATTTTATAGTACTTGGCATTTAGAATGCTGGTTTTTAAGGCGCTTCCGCGAAACTGCAAGAAGCGATTATTTGCTCCATCATGTCCGTCCGTCCTCATTTAACAACTTGGCTCCCACGGACAGATTTTCATGAAAATCATATTTAAATATTTTCCGAAAATCTATTTTCATTAAAATCTGACAAGAATAACTGGTACTTTACACGAAGACCTACGTACATTTATGATAATATCACCCTGAATTATTCTTAGAATGCCATATGTTTCAGAAAAATTTGTGGAGAAAATCAAAACAGACATCTTAAGTTAACTTCTTAACCGGACGTCGTGCCTTTTATGAAATTATGTGGAGAAATTGGTACAGGCAGACAGGCGCAGTGCTGGACAAATAAGTCATACACACGGAATATGAAATACCTACTGCTTTTTCGTTGTAATATGGTTGCACGAACGCGCCTCCGTATTACGTTGATACTTACATTGCCTCTCTTGTTTAGTTTCGAATAGGCATGCGTTCCCAGCGCTCGAAGCATTGTTTCTTGACACGGCTGTTTGGTGTCATTCACTGTCCTTTTCACACAAACATCGCACTTCACAATTTCCCTATCTTCGTCACGCCATTTTCACGCTATGCCAGCTACTAACAGCAGGATCTAGGGGGTCTACAACCTTGGTACAGCAGTTGAATAGCAGACAACCACACTTTATAAATAAATCCTTGTGCTAATTAGATTTTAATTTCTAATCTCTGTTCTGCATCCAGATTACTTACTCTGCCATTGCTACAAAGATAAAGCGCACACAGAGACCAAAACGGGACAGATGTAGTACATACATATGCTAATTGATCAATTAGTTTTAATGTAAAACTGAGCTCTCTCAGACGTTCTGAATTGGTAAATTGTGTGCGTACAGAAAATGTTTCATTTATTTCCTTTCTAATTTCAAATACGAAAATGAGCGTTAGTTTCAAGTGGACAAATGATTCTTATCTGGCGATTTCTGTAGGAAAGGTAATACCTTAAGTCGGCTATTACAATTTTAAGTTGGTTTTAGCTGGAAGTATGTAAAAGAAAATTAAAGACCATCCCAATAAAAACAGATTAACAACCGTCAGAAACACATCTTCATGAAAATAATAAGTTAACCAGCTACATGTTTCGACCCTCTATGGGGTCATCTTTATATTGATATTTGAAATATATTAGGAAGTATACAGATAATATGCAGAAGGGATGTGTATACTTTCTAATATGTTTCAGATATAAGCCTTAAGATGACCCCTAAAAGGTCGAAACATATAGCTGGTTAACTTATTATTTTCATGAAGTTGTGTTTTTGAAGGTTGTTAATTTGTTTTTATTTATTCTCCAACACAACGGGGTGCTTAAAATAAAGAAGACTGTCCCCACTTAGCGGTGAATGACACTGTATTGAGCATACAACCTCCTCTCGTATGAATACAAATAAATGTTAAAAACTTAAACATAGTTAGTTAAGCGGAAGTATCAATCGTTAGATGTAGTTCAGAACAGGACCAGTAGATGGCAGCAATAACGACAGTACTATAAGTCTATATTCCAATTAACAATTGAGTTTAAATCCTTGCCGAAATGTTTCTTAAGCCGAATATTTATTGAAAGCACATCCAGATGTCCCTCGCGGGCTATGATACATAATACATAGTACATAAATGGAAGTTATATCTGTGGGAACCGTAACAACAGACGGGAATTCTGAAATTTTAGAATTATGAAGCTTGCCTCTAACTATTAACATAACACAAGGAAAATTAGTTTTTCATGGAGGCGAGTGATGGATTGTGATCTTCTGGTTTCTGAGAAAGGGAGGGAGAAATATTTTTAGTGATAAATGGCTACACATAAATGAAGAAATGGCAAGCAATTAAATAATCACTGTAACAATATCACAGAATGAAAATATAGGTAAATTGTTATATAAATTAAAGTGTAAGAGAAAAAGTGGGAAAAAAGTAGAACAAGGTTTAGAGGAAATGAGAAATAGGGAATTGTATATAGACATATTGTATTGTGCAGAAGAACCTGTTAGAACATAACAAATAGTATGAATGTTTTTTCAGTCATTAGTGGTAGAAGTAAGGGATGTGTACCGGCAAAACCCGGTGTTACCCGTCACGTCCAAAGATACTCGTATGTAAGTAACACTCAGCTGATAAGTCTGATATTGTGGAACACAACACTTGAATATTATTCCAAGGTGCAAGGGTTTTTGTCTTCGCCATTGTGTACAGACAGGACACGTGGAGCGCCCAGTTCATCCAGGGGGTATTAAGGGCCCTTTCCAAGGAATTATAGCAGTCAGGGCGTAAAGCTGACCACTAACGTCCATCCAGTACCGAGGTTAGTGACATATGAAGCTGCACTTTCATTCTCCCTGATGTCTTCTAGAGGGAGGGCAAAGCGCAGAGGCTAATTTTAGGCGCGTGCGCAAAATTGCGAAAAGCGACTATTAGCTTCGTCATGTCTGTCCGTCCGTCCGTCCGTCCGTCAGAATGGAACTCGGCTTCCACTGGACGGATTTTCATGAAATTTGGTGTTTGGGGATTTTTCGAAAATCTGTCGAGAAAATTCAAGTCTCATTAAAATCGGACAAGAATAAAGGGCACTTTATATGAAGACCAATCCGCATTTTTTATCATATCTCGTTCAATTCTTCTCAGAATGAGAACTGTTTCAGATAAAATTTGTAGAGAAAATAAAAACACATCTCTTATGATCAAGTTTTTGACGTGAAAATCGTGTCGTTTATGAGATAATGTGGAAAAACATTGCAGAGCCAGACAGACCGTAGATGAAAATATGGCGCATGCGCATTGCATGCTGAATACCTAAGGCTACAAACACCCATTCAAAATACGTTTTGTTTATTGATTTTTTTCACTTCGACAATGGTTGCACGAGAGAGCATCAATGTTAGGTTATACGCATATTGCATGTCTTGTTCTGTAGTATTGTATACTTTAATGATAGTGTTCCATTTGTTGTCCACAAATGCGAAAAGCAAGATGTCTCTGTTACAGTTCAATAGCAACGGAACTCCAAATTACCACAACAAGCGACTCTATTTCGTACAATTTCCTCATTTCTTTTGCCTCATTCAGTATTTGCCGACTACAGCCGAACCGCAAATCGCAAAGTAAGTAATTGGCCGAAAGCATCACACACTTTACAAAGAGCCAAACAGTGCACGTATTCGTTTGTTACACATAAGTTTGAATCATGCATAAAAACGTGCAGGGGGAGTGAAAAGAAAGTTTCATGCATTTCGAGCCTCAAAAACATATGGTGATAAGTTTTATTGTGTTAATCAAACACAACGACACGAAGGAGTATGGAAGAGTGAAGATATATCTCCATGCATTTCTAATCTTGGCACTAGATGGACGTGAATTGTCAACTTCACGCTGCCTTACATCTCGGTACCCACCAGCCCAAAGAGCACGTTGGTTTCAGAGCTGGTCTAGATCACTGGGAGAGAGAAGAGAAAATTTGTCGCCTGTCAGAGAATCTAAGAGAAACTGGCTCGTCTTTCAGATTGTAGGCAGTCACTAAACTGATCGTGCTATCACAGCTTTTGCACAGGGAATGTCCCTCTATCTACTGAAGGCAGGTCCACAACCGACCTGGAAATGGTAAAAATAAGCAAATGTTTCCTTGCCCGGAATCAAACTTCTTCAGTCATCCAGTCCGTAGAAGACCTATTACAGCCTAAGCTGTCCCATCTTACGTTGCATGATGTTGCCCCCAAGGTCACCGGTACCGCATCAAGAAAGTACTACTTAATTAAATTAAACAAGAAGCAAAAAAAAATTAGTGCAAAACGGAGACGCTTCTCAGACACTAAGCGAAAACAATTATTGTCAACGATACTGCCATCATTATGACAGAGGTCAATGTCCACCGCCGCATTAGCTCTCCCCCCCCCCCCACCTGGCCTTCTTCCACCGGGTAGAACAAAATTCATTAACATCGCATGGAACAGTAACAGTTTTTCTTCTAGTTAAAATGTAATGATAACTGAAATAAAAGTACGTATCAAACAAAGAGAGAGACAATATAATAAACAACATCCTTAACAAGGGAAGCAAGTGGGAAAATACATGCGACAAAAAGAAAGAATTCGAAGAAACGAGAACGGAGAGACAAAAAGAGGATTGCACTTGAGGACCCAAAAAAACGTGAATTTATGTGAAACAAAGCGAGTGTAGGCATCGCGGGCTGCGAAGTGCCGATGTGTCTTGATGAGGCAGCTCAATGGTGGCTCGACGAATGTGGGAGGTAAAATGGAATGTCTGTTGAGGAGCACACAAATATGGGAGGTTTGCCGAAGGTGGACATTGGTTCTCACAGACATGAGGGACGCCTTTCGTTGCACTAGGTGTACCTACTCTACGTGAATATTGAACAGCTCGGCGCTGTGATCGGTTAGCGTGATTAATGTGTTCCGCGGTGTTCCTAATGATTCATGGGAAATTCTTGGATACTGCATCAAATTCAACAATTGCATATTTCCTATAATCTGTGTGCTTTATGCGTCACATTACGTCCTATGACTCAACGCAACACGACGTGAAGAACTGGCAGCGTAGTTATAAATCATAAATACGAACATCTACAAGTTTCGGGACTGGCTGTGCTCTGAATTCGTCTTCTTGCAGACTAGTCACGCCAGGGAACTAATATGAAGACTAAATTATTGCCTTCTCTAACGTGATGCCGTGTGACCTAGTAGCTGGTTACCCACATTACGGAAAACCATGCTTCCTCCATCCATGCAGAGGTAGAGACAGCAAGTTGGTCCGAAACTTTGGCAGGACAGTAGGACACGGTAAGGTGATAGTCTATATCTGACAATAATCGTTCATGCATTTCTTTTTTAAATTAAGTAGCGGTCATCGGAACCGAACACGGAATCCGTCTGCAAAACAAAATAACCCTTCAAGATTTGTAACCTGTTGGAAAAACAAAAGATACACACATTTAGCACTTCGATATGCAACTCAAAGGATATAATTGTTATTTTTTCATAATCATGTGGATAGCACGGGGAAGAACAAGCAGATGCAAAGAGAGGGATATTAATCACTATGCGTGCCCTTGTACAGCACTGGCATAACGGCTTGCGAACATTTGACGCGTGAGGTTCTCCTTTTTGGTAAACAGTTACCAAACTACATACTATTACATTCCCGAAGACACTATATTTAAGGGGGCAGAAATATGTGCAAGAAAACAAAACAGCAAACGTGATTTCGGCTTTCGACACAATGTAAATGAGGTTTGAGTCTTTTGGAATTTTACGCAGCGCAAAATGGTAGTTTCGTACCTACGTTTTGGGACAACCTGTTGGATCCATATTCAAGGGCCAAGCATTCTCCTTGGACTGTTTCACCCGTGAAGAGGGGACTAATAAGTTGTTTCGAAACGTCTTTACGGAAATACCATTTTAAGGTGCATAGAATTCCAAAGTAATGCAAATCTCAAAACAGAGCACATCACCTGCAAGTCTAGGGTTGTACTTACTTACTCCATGGTGCAGAGTCCTTCTTGTGAAGCTAACTGGTTTGCAGCTAGTCAAGAAATTCCCCGCATTTCACAGAAGCCAAAGGTTTATTACCGCACTCATAAGCGTCCGCCACCTGTCTCTATCCTGGGCCAGCCCCATCCAGTCCATATACCCACATCCCACCTCCTGGAGATCCATCCTAATATTATCCAC
>Ga0136643_10014959_pt1 | contig 11662 bp, 9 predicted proteins | sample TergutLab28metaG_FD_96883 | JGI IMG/M metagenome (GOLD analysis project Ga0136643, IMG submission 96883) | Labiotermes labralis P1 segment gut microbial communities from Petit-Saut dam, French Guiana - Lab288 P1 (version 3) (version 3) | ecosystem: Host-associated > Arthropoda: Insects >...
GCTTCAAGCCGAAAGGTCGCGGGTTCGATTCCCGGTGTTGTCACTGTTATTTATCATTTCTCCTGGGATCGAATCAGCCTCTAACATAAATGAGTACCGGGGATCCCTCCTTTGAAGTAAAGGCGGCCGGTGCGTGTGGCTGACAGCCTTACCACCTTCATGTGCCGACTGTGCAGAAATTCTGGGCTCCTCAACCTCCTGGAGCCCTAAGGGCCGGTGCAGGCCTGTAGTGGTGTAGCTTGATATTTACCTTTCCTTCCGCACCCGTCCATACCGGCCCTGGGGCCCACCCTTCATTCTACACAATTGGTACCGGGTCTTTCCCGGGGTTAAAGCGGCCGGGACGCGGCGTTGACCACCCACCACCATCTAACGCCGAGGTTAAAGAAAGAGTAGACCTATACATCTACTCCCCCTCCGGACCTTCGTGGCCTTTCCTAGGGTGACCTTTACCTTTACATTTACCTTCACTTACTGAATGCTTCCTTCATTATTCAACGACGTTTTTCAGCTTCCTCAGTTACTCAGGGCCGGGGTACAATTTTTCAAGAATACCGCATACCACGGATTAAGTCATTTAGTCAGTTAATTAAGTATTTTGTTAGTCAGCTTGTGGCCCTGTATGTGCGCTGAACACGATACATACTTTCACGAGCTGGTGTGTAGGCGCGAGCGAGCAGCAGCATCTCGTGTGTGGCTCTGACAGTCAGACAGACAGACAGACAGACAGCTGACAATTTAGAAAGAAAGCAGCTCATTTAACATTAACTGGCTGGAATCTGTGTGTGATGCACGCAGCATGTCGCCGTGTCTTTGAAGTGGCATCTCTCCCGCAATCTGCTGCCATTTAATAGATTCCTTTCCAGCAGGAACTCTAGAGCAGCCTGCCATTGTCGACGGAGCTTAGCTTCTTCACTGTTACTTCCCAGTTGTAACAAATTCATATTCGTTTCGTTTGTAATGCAGTTGATCATATGTAAGAAGAGCCAACAAAATGCACATTTTTTTCGCTAATGATTTAATTAAACTATATTTGTCTTCGACATGTTTCGAACAACTAAGTGTTCCATCATCAGGAATTCTGTACAAGCAAGTTTGATCAAACACATCCTGACAGTGCCCAGAATTTGACGTTCAGCTGAACGTGCATCGTGATATATTCTTATAATATAACGAACTAGATGCACCAATTTCTCAAATTTATTTTTGGAATAATACTCTACATGTTTCGGACAGTTCCTCTGTACATCATCAGGAGTTTTTCACTGTACACACGGCAATGGTATATGTCATAGAGCTTGCGAGTAGGATCAGGACCTGATCCTGCTCGCAAGCTGTCAGCAAAACCCATATGACATATACTATTGCTGTGTGTACAGTGAAAAACTGCTGATGATGGACAGAGGAACTGTCCGAAACATGTAGAGTTTTATTAAAAAAATAAATTGGACAGATTAGTGCATCTAATTGTTTTTATTATAAGAATATATCACGATGCACGGTCAGCTGAACGTCAAATTCTGGGCACTGTCAGGATATGTTGGATCAAAATTACTTGTACAGAATTCCTGATGATGGAACACTTAGTTGTTCGAAACATGTCGAAGACAATATAGTTTAATTAAATCATTAGCGAAAAAGTGTACATTTTGTTGGCTCTTCTTACATATGTATATCACGATGCAGCGTTCAGAAAACGTACGGTAGGTCATCGTGTGTATTCCATCTCCCAGCATAGCACCAAGCCTCCATAGCAAGTAGGCATTTACGAATAAAAGAAAAAAATTCAGACCTATATAATTAGGACGAGGATTGAACGAACAGTTTTAAGGCACGAGACGTTCCGCTTAAAATTTCCATAAAGTGTAGGGGGGGGGGGATTGTTTATTTCTCTGTCCACAGTAGTTTAGCTTGTTGCACGGCGTACTGTTCCTGAGCCTCTTTTCGCCTTATTTGCCGGTTTAATGGGGTTTCAGGTGTCAGATTCTTCTGCTTCATCAATCTTTTCACTTCTTTTTCCCACCTCATTTCGGGTCATCCTCTTCTTTCTCGTGTTTCCGGCGACCGGGTCAACGTACGCTTAGGTCATGTCACGCGTAATGGATGTCAATACTATTTTAACATGTGATTTTCAATTCTTTCCAGAACTGGTTTTCTTATTCCCATTTTTTTCCAATTACTTCACTAACTATTTATTACTTAGTCACTTACTTACTTATTCCATGCAGCACAGTCCTTCTTGAGAAGCTAACTGGTTTGCAGCTAGTAAAGAAATTCCCCGCATTTTACGGAACCCGAAGGTTCATTACCGCATTCACGAGTGCCCGCCACCTGTCCCTATCCTGAGCCAGCTCGATCCAGTCCATACACCCACATCCCACTTCCTCAAGATCCATCTTAATATTTTCTTTCCATCTACGCCTGGGTCTCCCCAGCGGTCTCTTTCCCTCAGGTTTCCCCATCAAAATCCTGTACACGCCTCTCCCTTCACCCATACGCGCTACATGCCCCTCCCATATTATTCTTCTCGATTTTATCACCCGAACAATATTGGGTTAGAGTACATATCATTAAGCTCCTCATTATGTAGTTTTCTCCACTCCCCTGTTACCTCGTCCCTCTTAGGCCCAAATATTCCCCTCAGCACCCTATTCCCAAACATCCCCAGCCTACGTTCCTCCCTCATTGTGAGCGACCAAGTTTCACACCCGTACAAAAAAACAGGCAAAATTAGAGTACTATATATCTTAATATTCACTTAGAAAACAAAAATATGCGACAGTACGAAAGACCACGAAACAGAAGGAACAATTCTGCGTATACCATTTTGTTTGTCTCACAGTCTCGTGCATAAATTAGAGCAACAAGACACGCCATGTACGGATAACGTGACACTGACGCGCGTTCGTGCAACCACTATTGTAGTGGAAAATCAATACGCATTACATACTCTGAGTGCATGTTTGTAGCCTTTGGTATCCATCAAGAAATGCGCATGCGCCATATTGTCATCTGGTGATCTGTCCGGCTGTACAGAAATTTTCCCACAATATCTTATATACGGCACGATTTTCGAAAAGAAAAAAAAAGTTACTGACACAAAATGTGTGTTTTGATTTGCTCTACAAATTTCGCCCGCAACATTTCTCATTCTAAGAATTACTGAGTGAGATATGATATGATATGATATATGATATGATCACAAATGTTTATCGGTCTTTGTGTAAAGTGCCCCCTATTCTTCTCCGAATTTAATGAAAATTTAATTTTCTGTACATATAGTTTTAAAAAATGCTCCAATATCAAATGTCACGAAAATTCGGCCATTGGATTCCGAGTTGTTCCATGCGGGTGGGCGAACAGACATGACGAAGCTTATAGCCGCTTTTTTTAATTTTCTTAATGTTCCTAAGAAAGGAACAAAATTAGACACAATTGAGCCAACTGAGCAGACTGCTTACTGGCAGTTGCGCAGCTGGTGAAGAAATTACGCTCCGTATACTTCACCTGAAGTTTACTATCGAGTTGACAACGAGTGGCCGCTGTACTCAACCTCGAGCCACTTTAATCCACTCCGCATTCTCAAAATATACTCCTTTACGACACTCGTTACTCTGTTCCATATAATCTATTCTATTCGGAGCTGCAGAACAAAATAGTATACGCTATCGCCATCTGACTTTGTAAGGAACGTTTTTCTCCCATGTCTGTCTTCGTATTTTGAAACACCTAACTTAACATGATAAATACTGGAACTTATGGAGAATTATCCTCATGTCATATCTTCTCCCTCTGTTCCAGGTATTCTCTTCTGTCTGTCCCTGACTACTTCATAAACCAAATGTGACGATATCTTACGGTAGAGTTGCACGAATTTTCCAAAAATCTAGGAACCACCTCAAAATTCTAGGGGCCAGATGGGTGACATAAAACAATTTCCTTACTTAGGAACCATGAATAATTTATTAAGCGCCAATGTATGAAATATAGTCGCCCGGGCGACCTGGTTCCATGGAATGGTGCACCTCTTCTTTCAGCACGTCAATGTAGCAGTAACAAATCTGTTGAGACGTGTGCGTTCTGAGGCGTGTTGAAGACACACGAGAAATATTAGAAGTGTTTCATATTTGAAAACAAGGCGTCTGGAATCTGTATGGCAGCTTGCATCTCGTACAAATTTCAGTGTGTTTTGGCGGCCTCGTGTTCGGATCCTGATGTGGACGTAACGAGTAGTGAGTCTGTGAAATTGGAGAGCGCGTTCCACAGGCCCCGTGGAGCGTCTTCATAATCTATGTTTCTGAATCACAGTTCTTCTGATAACATTTCAAATTGTCCACGGTATATACACATTATCTCACGATTATATGCAAAGTATTTCATATATACAATTATCTCACAATTTATATATACATTATCTCACGATATATATTATCTCACTATATATATAGCCCGACTTCCCTATATATATATATATATATATAAACTCACCTCACTATATATATACAGATTATCTTATTACATATATATATATATATATATAAATTACTCCGCCTCACCAGATATATTAACTATATCACGATTTACACAAATTATCTCACGATATATACAAATTATCTCATGATATATTCAAATTACCTAGTGACAAATTTACAAATTATCTTACAATATACATAAATTATCTCACGAAATGCACAAATTGTCTAACGACATATACAGATTATCTCATGATATATACAAATTATCTCACGATATATACAAACTGTCTCACGATATATTCAAATTACACAACGATATACATATATATATATATATATAAATTATCTAACGATATACAAATTATCTCACGATATATACAAACTGTCTCACGATATACTCTAATTACTCAACGATATATATATATATATATAAATTATCTAACGATATACAAATTATCTCACGATACATAAAAACTATCTCACGATATATTCAAATTACCTAGCAACATATATACAAATTATGCAACGACATATATACAAATTATCTCACGATATACACAAATAATCTCACGACATGTACCAATTATCTCACGACATATACAAATCCGTACCCATCTCCCGCACCTGACATGTTGAGCGCTCGTGAACGACCCGACCGCTCTGTACACAATTGCTACCCGCGCGAAGAAACATGGCGTCAAAGCGCCCTTAGTCCTAATGATGTTACTGCTGCTGAGTGAGCGAGAGTTGGTACAACAGTAGCTGTTCTTGTGCTTACAGTATGGAGGCCTATGTATCTGCGACCACCAGCGAGAATGGAAATCTCTGTTTGTTTATTTATAGGATAAACAATAAACAAACACTGATTGAACAAATACAACGGGATGATGTCACCCCCCCAAAAAAGGAAATCTCTGCATTTGCATAGTATCAGAATGAGATATTAAACAGCCCTGTGATATTTTCTCCCATAGATTCACATTCATATGGGCGGAGGAGAAGACTTCCAGATATGGAAGTTTTCTGTCAATATATGTACACAGGTTACAGACGTTTACAGTTAAGATCAGCACGGCTGCTGTGACAGCATCCAGGTTTTACATAATTATGCCGCGTGTTTCAGTAATTGCGTTCACTTTCAGGCAAAATCTCTACAAAATATAAGAAGGAAGGTAAATATTGATGGTAAAAGAGATCTCTGTCTCTGTACCCTCATACGTGCCACATGCCCCACCCATCTCATTGTTAATTATTTGATGGCCCAAATAATATTTCGTGAATTTGACATTCATAGGACCGTGCATCGTGATATATTCTTACAACAAATCCAACGAGATGCACTAATTTCTCAAATTTATTTTTGGAATAAAACTCTACATGTTTCGGGCAGTCTCTCTGTCCATCATCAGGAGGCCAGCACTGTACACACAGCAATAGGTATAGGTCATACTGGTTTTGCTGACTGCTTGCTAGCGGGATCCTGATCCCGCTAGCAAGCAGTCAGCATAGCCTGTATGTATTGCTTTGTGTACAGTGCTGGACTCCTGATGATGGACAGAGAGGTTGTCCGAAACATGTAGAGTTCCATTCCAAAAATAAATTTGAGAAATTAGTGCATCTCGTTGGTTTTGTTATAAGAATATTTTGTGAGTTGTACGGGTCATGAAGCTTCCAGTATGCAGTCTCCCCACTCCCGTGTTCTAGCACTCTACTGTCGATAAATAAATAAATAAATAAATAACAGGAAAATTGATTGTACACCTCTCACACAGCATCCAGGGTGCAGACATGAGGTGCCTGGCCTGTCACAGCCCCACGCCCCCTAGTTAGCAATCCGTCAATCAGGCAACACGTCCCGTTTCGGGTTCCTCCTGTGGATGTAGCAGTACCGGGACGACACATCGCACCTGCCTTTAATGAGTTGCTTGTTCATACCTAATTATCGTCGCTCTGTGACAGACAGCGTGCTGTGCCAGTGATGGGGCAGAAATAGCTGTGCGGTAACAGGTGGACCGCGTACCGAACGCGGCCCTCTAAGTACACAATAAGCCGAATACTTACACTGCTCTCTCCTGGGTTATAACGTTATGTCGACAAGTTACTGTGTACCGACTGTTATAGGAAACCTGCTTCCTCTAGATTCAAACTGCTAGATGGTTAAATACGTTTCGGGCGAACCAGTTGTCTCGGTCTCTTCCGTAAGGCTGCTGCCAGCGTTTCGGAGAAAAACGGGTACCTCCGACTTGAAACTGGTAAATGGTCACTAACGTTTCGGGCGAACCTGTTGCCTCTATCTTCAGAGTAGCAGGCTGTTCCAAAAATTGTTAACCACTTACCAAACTACCTGGTTTCAAAACCCAGAAAGTTTACAGTCTAAATTTTCACCATCCTGAAAGCCGCAAATCTCGTATAATCCACACGAAGGCCTATTTAGACCCTCCTTTCCTGGGACGTTGCGCGATTTAGGTCCGTAACTGGTTACCGAGGTTTCGGGAGAGAATGGGTCCCATCTTCAAAAATAAGGCATTCCAAGGGAGCTTGAAACTTGAAGCTGAGGCTGATGTCCCTAAGACGACTTGACCCATGAAGGTGGGACATATGTGTTGTCCCGGAATTTCGGTAAACTACCAAATTACACCGCGCAACATCACAGAAGGGCAGAGGCCTTAAATCTCGCTTAGGCCTTCCGGTTTGTCCGTTGATAATTGCCGAAATGTGTAAGCAATTTCGAGACATATCGTATGAAACGTTAGTTGCCCGCTTCTAGTCTGTGCTAATAGTCTTCGCCTGTTACCCCGGCTTGGAGAGACATCAGGATGCAGATAGAGGGGACAACCTGCAGCTATCGAGGGTAGCTATGACGGTATTGAATAAGCAACCCCAGGCAGCCGACTAAAGGCTAATTCACACACATTCCATGCCGTGCCCATGCCGTTTCCCTGCCATGCCATGCCGCTAAAGTTTTGGATTGTTTCTTTCCCATTCGATTTACACAGTGCGGCCTTATTCTTTTTATGAGCTTCTTGTTTTGTATTATTTTCTTGGGTAATTATCTTTATTCTTTTCTTTTTTATTTTAAGCGTACTTTTGTTCCTTTTTTATTTGTATTGGTTCGCGGTAATTTGCCTCGTTTCCGTTATGATAAGTTGATGTATTTGGCTTGGAGGAGATTTCTGCCTCTTTCATTAAATTATCTTTTGTTTTTTGTCGGTGTTAAGTGTTTTATTTTTATTATTTTTTTTTTGTTATAGTGTATTAATTTAGGTATTATAAGTTAATAGAAGATTTGAACTTCTTTCGTAATGTTTTCAAGGCTTTTCTATAGCTTTTTAACTATTAATCTGTTATTTTATCTAGTAGTTTTGTTATAAATGGGTTTACTATGTAGTATATGAAGTACAGTGTTTTTAGGATTTGCCATGTCATGTCCATGCTGCGCCCAAGCTGTGCTTCGACCATGGCTTTCTGAGAGCGACTTCTCAAGACCACGTAACAGCACGGCAGGGGCGCGACATGGGCACGGCATGCTATGTGTGAATTAGCTTAAAGGTTGTCCTCTTTGTTTAGGGGTTGGATGAATGCAGTATTTCTTCGTCATAAAAGACTTGCATTTTGCGCAGGATACACAAACCACGACCCTTACTTTAAATACAATCTCAAACACGTCATATTATTTTACACATATCCAGAAGCACTCACAAGGATTTCTCCAATTCTAATTCATAAAAAAAAAACCGTTATGCCGAAACATGTGGTATCATTCCTGATGTCAATAACGTTGCTTAAAATGTCGGACTTGTTACCTTTTCCAATAGTAACTGCATGCTTCTGGGCAGGATTTTGAACATTCTAGCTCGATATTATCACCCCATGAAGCACACACACACACACACACACACACACCCTACTGCAAGGGTGCACTAAAGTTTTGAAATTGCTCCTAGATTCTTGGAATATTTGTGCACCTTTTTCTATAGAAATATTTGGGAGAATAAGTGCAGATGGGCGGATAATATTAAAATTTTCTCAAAGAAATTTTGTTTAAAATGTGTATTGGATTTACGTGGCTCAGGGTAGGCCGAGTTCCACCGAACACCGCAATAACACATCACCTTCCACAAAAGGAGATAATTTTTAAGTATTTCAGTAAGAACTTTGCTCCATGATTATATTTATGAAATTTATATTTGTCTTGCACAGGGGTGCAGAATTCACGGTCGCCCGGGAAACTACATTCGATACGGTGGCACAAAAAAATTACGGGGTCCTAAGTGTGGAATTTGTTTCATGATACCGTTCCGGCGCCCCGAATATTTTTGGTGGCTTTCTAGGTTCTTGGAATACTTGTGCGCCCCTGGTGTTGTAGGTTATTGAAAGACGAAGTCAACATCGAAAGCCATAACAGCGTCGAATGATATCGTCTTTGTGACTGATGAATTGTTAATATTTGTAAGGAAGTGGCCCTGGCCCATTCGAGGTAATATCCTGGCATTTGTCATCATCATCATCATCATCGTCATCATCATCATCATCATCAACATCATCATCATCATCCTTTCAAGCACGTGTGTATCCGCACAACTGTTGCTGCAGTTCACAATGTCAGCCTGCTGTAGCATTAATCTCTCCACAAACGAGAAGGGGGCAGAAGGACACATGTCTCCAACCAATGACGGCACCCAGCACCGCCTCGAGCCTCACTCTTATGTCCAGTATTCTGCTCCCTATGACAACCTGTCTTAAGGATCAGAATTGTTTCAAACCACAAGATAGCCAGATTCTAAAACAAATATCTGAACCCAAGGAGATTGGTCTATACATATTAGTACAAACTCATATTAAAATCCGATGTTATGAAATAAGGATCTGTCACGATGCGTCACGTGGTCAGTGTGTGTGCAAACGCCGCTCTGAAGAAACTTCACGCGCTTCTGAGTAAGAAATTTGTGTCTCGGAGTGAATAAAGTTGGATTTTGTGTAAGGTCAACAGCCTGTTGTGTGACCCCGATCATCTGCAGCACCTGCGACGTACGTATTTTGCGGGCTGCAGGCCCCTGACGTCATCAAGACTTTTGCCGATCGTGGAATGTGACGACATTAACCTGCAAAGTGGCTGTGTGAAGAGATTTCGTAGTGAAGCATAAAACAAAGTGTCAGCAGTCAGTGTGGATCAAGTTGCGAATACCCTCACGCTAACATCTAGTTCCAAAAACCTGGTAAAGCCTTCTGACCGAACTTTTTAAGAACGTACTCATACAGATCGATTCTGTTCCGATATTTGTTGTGCCAGAAACAAAATTGCAGTACCTGATTGCTGATTTAAGATGAAGACATGAAATACATTTCACAACGAATATTCTCGTGATCAGTTTATGGAGTTAAAATAGTCTCTTTCTTTCTTTTTTTTTTTTTTGAACTCCCTGTGATTACAGGGTTCTCATTGCGCCAAAATGGAAGAGCAATACCTGAGCCAAATCTATGCACCATTCAGCAGTACGCACAACAGACCTTTCACATTCCCTCCCACCCCCCCTTCCCCTGTACCACAAGCACCCCACTGTGACCCCCAATGGTCAACATGCCTCTCTCAGCCGCTGGACACTATGTTCGGTTATCTTTCCTTCCAACCTCCCGACCCAGACCCCCTGTTCGACACGCTAACAAGCAATGTATACCCAAAGTGCGAACAGAAGACGAACGCAGAACAAGAAGTAATTATGTCGCCGAAAGAGATGAATATGTCACACGGGGCCACTCCATCACCCAGCAACAGTGACGAAATACCGGGCCCAAACATTCAACCGAAATATTCATTCCAAGAGACGGACTTCAATGTGTGTCACAATCAAGAAGACTCGAACGCTGACATGTTTAGGAGACATCGGTATCATGTTAATCAGGATGAAATGATGCAGCAATGCGCGACAGAAAATAGGGACAGCACGACTCATAGGTCAAGCAAATGCCTTCCAATTCCACAGAAATACGGAACAATGTTCTTATTCAAAAGAAGTTACTTGCAGATTTCAGACAACGAAGGAAGCCATTCTCCGGAATATTTAAATCCAACCCATTTACAGACTCAATGTACACAGCATTTAAAAGGGCAGGCCGTGACACTGGATGAACAAGCAGGAGCACCTAAAGGCTTTAGAAGCTTCGATGACGTAATATTGCTGCAAGAGGACGGGACCGGAAATCGTCGTATGACAGTCGATGATATCAGATCGACGCCGCTAAGCCAAAAAGATAGCTCCGCCGGTGACCTCTTGGCGGTCGCTGGAGCGTTCGATCACACGACGTCTGGCGGAGAGGGGGAATTCCTGCATCCGCAGTCGTCGGCTCCCCCGTGCGGACTTGGTGAGTTTATAGACAGCCTTCTGTTCATTTTCAACAGTAAAAGAAGATTACTTATAAATATTTCATTTCTTCATTTGCTGACAGCTTGCGAGCAAGCTGTCAGCAAACCTGTATGACATATACCATTGCTGTGTGTACAGTGAAAAACTCCTGATGATGGACAGAGGAACTGTCCGAAACATGTGGAGTTTTATTCCAAAAATAAATTTGAGAAATTAGTGCTTCTAGTTGGTTTTATTATAAGAATGTACATCAATGAATTTTGACCAAGTATGTCAGCATCAGACTGGCCATTATATTCATTTTATATTACTAGCTAAGATTATATATTTTGAACACTGTACATGTAAAACTGATGTATTAATACTATATATTCCTTGGTAGTAACGTCTCCCTGATTTATCACTGAAACACATAGTAGGATTCGTGTTTATGGTAAAGGTAAGCAATCCCATTACAGGCCTGCACAGGCCCTGAGGGTTCCAGGAGTTTGAGGCTCCCAGATTTCACGACCATCAGTACATGAAGGTGGTAAGGTTGTCAGCCCTACGCACCGACTGCACTTGCCCCCCAGGAAATATTTCTGGTACTCATTTCTGTTAGAGGCTGAGTCGACCCCAGGGTCATAGTGCGGCAGGTTGGATTATGTCAACGGAAATTCCCAATGACACCATCGGGAATCGAATTCGCTACCCTCCGGCTTGTAGCGCGGTGCCTAAATTCGTGTTTATGGATGACTTATATATTTTATAAGATTTTTATGCTTATGTCGCTATATATATATATATATATATATATATATATATATATATATATATATATATTAA
>Ga0136643_10014963_pt1 | contig 11660 bp, 9 predicted proteins | sample TergutLab28metaG_FD_96883 | JGI IMG/M metagenome (GOLD analysis project Ga0136643, IMG submission 96883) | Labiotermes labralis P1 segment gut microbial communities from Petit-Saut dam, French Guiana - Lab288 P1 (version 3) (version 3) | ecosystem: Host-associated > Arthropoda: Insects >...
GTTCAACTTTGGATATACGTGTTTTGGGTTATATCGGTATACTTTAACATAAGGAACACTCTCCCGAAGTCTGGCACATTCCTCCTGGGACACCCTGTATATAACCGTCTACGAGTTCGGACAGGAAGGCTCTCATCGTTAAGTTTTCTGTAGACGCCTCTTCAGCTGTTAACAAACAGTGTTTTACTTTGATGTTTGTGTGACCGTGCATCGCTGATATAATAGTATAAACAACCAAGTAGATGCAACAATAACAACTTATTAGTAATTTCAATCAGCTCAACATGTTTCGGGCGATAATTTCGCCCATCCTCAGGAGCACTAGACCTGTGTTTACAGCTTCTTCGGATACCACAAGCTCTAAACACAAGTCTAGTGCTGCTGAGGATGGGTGAAATTATCACCCGAAACATGTTGAGCTGATTGAAATTACTAATAAATTGTTGAATCCAGTTGCTTCTTTATACTATAGCGTTTTACCTGTTCACAATCCGTGAGCAGCATTCCTTAGTTTGCACAATCCATTGCAATTAAGACAAATCAAATTCACTTTTTTCTCATTTTCCCCATTTTTATTTACATAAACCCGAATCCCAGAGCCGATGTCAGTTGTCCGCAGGTTGCGGGTTGCCGCTTGTAATTTGAAGAAATCGACAAGTGAGCAGGACGTCTTAAGCACTAACGCTTGTGGTTTGCTTGCTTGAGACCCTGGTTTCGAATATCGGCTGGGTGTTAAAGAATTAAGCACATCAACACGAACTCAATGCCTGTTCTTGAATGTTTGGGTATGTGGAGTTCGAAAGAATACAGTACAAAAAGACAATAAACCAGCTGCAATATATCGGATATTCTGTACAGAACTGGGACGGAAATTTACGCCCGGGCTAATCAGATTTGCTGTGAACGCCGTTGCCAATTTTTTCCGACCCAGAGCGTACTAAAAGACTATCTCATCAGTGACAGTAACTGAATTGTGCCAGGCAAAAAGACAGTAGAATTACCGCATGAATGAGCTAATCCGAAATTGAACTTCAGCTAGATGTATCAATATCAAACAGAATGAATCAGTTATCCCATTATCACCACGAATGCCGCGATGGTATGAAACTGATTGGTATCCGCAGGGCTCGTAAATTCCTGAGACGCAGTTCAACAAAATTTTGGATATTCGTGGCGCATAGAGTTTTGGGCCACAGCAATCATCTTTAAATTGTCTGTGCTTGTATTTTTGTTAAAATCACAACTCAACAAAAACTGAACCACAAAACTTAAAACTTGCAACTGCAAACAATCCAACAAAGAAACTGTTCATGTCACATCTGCCGCTGTATGTATTACGGTGAACGACTGGAGGACGTTTCGATCAGACTGCCATATCGCGGCCTGATGTGTGGCTTAAGAGCAAACCGGTCCGTACGGATACCCTGATGGCAATAAACCCTATGGCTCCCAACCCCAAGGAAAACACTTCGTGCCTTGGATTAGTTACTGAAAACTATTAACAGTTATTTCAGTAGTTTCATCTTCTGTGCATTAATCAGATCCATAATACAGGGTTATGCAAAATGATTGTCGGGGTACAATTGTCCAAAGACAATTCCGCACCAAATTCGGGAAACAAACACCATCTGTCAATTCCATTCGAAGATAGTATACACAGTTTCAAGAGACGGGGTGCGTGTGTATCCCGGAACTGAAGGTACGAATCAGAACCGCCATTGAAACCAACACCACTGACATGCTACAAACAGTTTGGAACGAAATCGATTATCATGTTGATGTTTGTAGAATCACAAAGGGTGCATATATAGAGTACCTGTAAGGTATGTAACAAAAACTTGGAGTGTTGTTCTATTAAATAAAAAATACACATACTCCTGTCTCAAGTGTATTGTGGATGACAGGTTGTTAAAACGCCGACAATCATTTTGAATAACCCTGTATATACACAACCAACGAAATGAACTTCAAAGTTTATGATATATTTTATACACTAAATTCTCACCAACATGTTTCGGTCGCCACTGAGGCCATCTTCAGGGTGATGTTATTATTACAAGAATACAAAGGTACAAATGTTATTAGCTGTGTCACCGTCACTCCATAACAATAAAAATTGATTATACTTTCAGTTAAAACTGTATAAACTATGTATATTTTCTATTATTTATATGCAATATTTTATAAAATAATAACATCATCCTGAAGATGGCAGCAATAGCGGCCGAAACATGGTAAGAATGTAGTGAATAAAATACATCATAAACCTTGAAGTGCATTTTGTTGTCTGTTTATATTACGTTATCAGTTAACGTATCTTGCAGGGGATTACTGAAAAAGAAAAGTAATCAGTGAATCTTCTAACAGCTTAACGTGTGTCGTTTATTCAGGTATACAGAGAGTAAAACAAGAGGACTTCTATTCAGTACCACAGCTCAGGCAGTTAGTCACCGGTTTGTTACGGCGTGGGGCCGGGTTCAATCCCATGCCAGTCAGTATGCTATTTGTCGTCGATATAGCGAACTGGGGCAGATTTTTCTCCCAGTACTTTGGTTTCCTTTTTATTATCTTTCCATTATCATGCTCTATACGTGTTCATTCACCTATCGCCAAAATCATGTAACCTTAACAACTGAAAGACTAGTTAAATAATGCTTAATAAGAAGGTGGTTACGTTTTATTTCAGTATCCTGGTGTTCCATAACTTCCGTTTGGAAAGACGGAGGACAAAACTAAAGCGCATGTTTCACTATGGACTGCCTAAAGACAAAAAAAAAAGCGTAAGCCTGCGTCTTTTTTCTGAAATGAGGCCCCATTTTACATAAAAAGTTCAGTGCAACACAATTGCGTTCATTATTGTTTTTATAATGAAGGTAGTGTGTAAAATTGCAGGTATGCGTCATTCAACATCGCAGTTCGTTCTCAACCGCAATCCGTTTATCGGTTATTTACAGAGTGCTGATAAGTCCTTAGCCCGACCAGAAAGGAAACAAACTGATGTTTCCATCAGAGTGGTGTGAATTTCATTCGGTGCCTTGCCTTGCAGGAAAAAAAGAAACTTGATGACAGCACGTGTCTCGATGTTGTTGAAATCGCGCCCTTCCCCGACATGCTTCCGAGCTTGTTTCCTTCCTGGTCGGGCTAAGGACATATCAGCACCCCGGTATTGACGTTTTCAGGATCTGAGACAACACAGCCGTAAATGGTAGGATAATAAATAAAGGTAAAGTAAAGGTCACCCTAGAAGAGGCCACGAAGGCCCAGAGGGGGGTAGAGGTATAGCTCTACTCTTTCCTTAACCTAGGCGCTAGATGGGGGTGGGTGGTCAACGCCACTCCCCGGCCGCTTTACCCCCGGAAAAGAGACCTGGTATCGATTGTTAGGAGGCTGGTTGGGACCCAGGGCCGGTCTAGACAGTTGCGGAAAATCTCGTCCCCACCGGGATTCGATTCCAGGACCTTCCAGCCCGTAGCGAGTCGCTATACCGACTGAGCTATCCCGGCCCTTCGGTAGGATAATAAATAAATAATTTAATTGGAAATGATACGGTAGAAAGTTTTCGTGGCATAAAATGAGGTATTATCTCGGTAATTGGAGGGACTGAGAAGAATCAGGAAGGTCTTCGGTAAATATAGTCGATCTACGAGCCCAGGTATGAACACGGGACCTCACTAACATGTAATGTGTGGCCAGCCTTGTAACTACCGTACCGCTACGTTCAGCTGTCACAAGTTATTACGCATGAGACAGTACCGGAGAATAGGCTAATTAAGTGCTATTATAGCCCCGTTCTGAAGACGCTGGGAGAAACACGGATCAATCCAATTACTGAGCTATTTATCTCCCGAGCCCAGCCACTTCGCCGTCTGCCTCCACTCCCGACCGAATGCGCTGGCAGCTGATAGCTGTAACGCGAACTTGAGTCCCAACATAATGAGAAAGGGGAACATCTTTCGGACACACACACACACACACGTCACATTCGTACACTTATTACGTCACTCCAGTACATACACAGCTTATTCATTTACACATGCATAAATTAGTTGCTTAACTATTGAAATGCGCAGTTACCTACACATTCATGCACTTGTGAAGTAAGTAATACGTGCACTGTTCCTCGTCAGACAGGAGCATCACGCGGGTTGTCACAGGATAACTGCGAATGATTCTCATTCAGTGAAGTACCGGGTTCAAATCCCAGGTGGGATACAACAGTATGCTTCAATTTTGGTCCCACCCTAGCTTGATACACACTATGAGTTTCCATTCAGTAAAGTACGGGGTTAAAATCCGAGTTGGGACACAACTGTATGCTTCAATTTTGGTCCCACCTTTGCCTAATCCACACTATGGCTATGCTCACAGCTCGAGGTACGCTCACGGTACGCTCAAGATCACGTACTTGGGTAGAGCAATCACAATTACCGTTCTTTGCGACACTCGAGCGCAATTCATTGCGCTTGAAGCGTGTACAAAAGCTTAACAAATTAATTTCTGGCAGTTGTCGCATTTTGCAGAATCAAACATTCTTCAGAAGAGCACCCGCTCTCACTACAGCACCCCGTGACGTAAGCATTGGGATATGGGAAAATAAATTTCTCCCAGATCTCGACATGCCCGTCAGCTGACTTTGAGCTCACTCTAAGCGTAATCGTCGCTTGGATCAAGTTTCATTGTACCGGGTGTCTATGAGCCAACGGCGAACTACGTCATCACGCCAACTCGCATAGCCACTGACCAAACGTTACGTGGCCCTACTGTGTTCAAAATGTACCTACCTAGCAGGTCAGTCAATATAATAAATTCTGTTTGTCGTATGGGTGTGAAACTTGGTCTTTTGCCCTAGTGCAAGAACATAGAATGACAACGATAGAGGTTTGGGTTTTAGAGTAAAACGTGTGAAAGTAAGCTGCAGAAAATTACAGGAGAATGGGCAAGTTTTCATGAATCTCTCTGAGTGTAGCCTATTCCTCTCAAATAATAATATTAAGTGACATTCCAACTTACAAACGCTAGCGTACTTTGCTGGAAGTCAGAATACTTGAAGAGAATGTGACCCTATTCAAATAGCTGCGAGTTCGTTTCCAAATGCACAGCCAGTTGGTTCACACTCGATAAATTCTTTTCAGGCGACAAAGACTTGTTTGTCGAAGGCTGGCAGGTTCTCCTCTTTACTGTTCGTGATAATTCCGACTTATATATTTCGTTTCTCTACTCACCTTCATTGATATTCTCTTGTCTCGGTTATTCCAGCGTAAGTCATTAAGCAAAAACACGTGGTGCAAACGGTCCAAACTGTACGTTAACGAATTAGCTGGGAGGGAAATTTATGAGTCAGTTATTTAAACCACAGTCATACTGCCTGCTGAGACATTTGAAAACTTTGCGTGTTGCTCGTATAGTTATGCATGTGTTTTGTGTAATAAACATGGAATATGCCTCTGGACAGCATTAGATTTTCGAACGCTGTGACGAAGATGTATTACGTTTACCGTAAGGTAGAAAGTAAATTCTCATGTACTGCTGAGATGAAATTTGTCTTTAAAGAGTCCAGTGAAATATATTAGAGTACCAGTAGGTAAATTAAAGATTTTCACTGGAAGATAGAACTTACTGATTATGCCCCATTTATGCTCATAAATGTTTCGTCATTTTGTCTTCCTTTACGCCACTTCCATTCGTTTCCACTTCGATATCAGATGTAAAACGGAACGTCTGTACTCGCCTAGTTACACCAGAGCCACCTGTTAACAAGACCTTGATTTAATTTCACTGCGCCCGCTGGTGTCGCTACGAATGCTGCGTATTCTGATTGAATGAACGTAACCGTGGAACAAATGACGATACAATAGACCCAATAAACAGAAGATGTCTGTTCAGAGCGATTCAGAATGTAAAAATTATGTGTCTGTACAACATGGGAACATGATTATCGCTACAAGCAGAGCAAGGCATGTTTAACGAAACGTAACTGCTCCTATACACTGCTGTCAACACAATGGAAATAGGGTGGCAGTTTGAAGAGCACACAGATCTACGCAGTAAACCTATTGTTTCGCTGCATTCTGGACTGTGACTCTGAATAGCCTTGTACGTAAGTACCGATGTTTCATGCGTATATTCTGCCTCCTACTTCAGAGTAAACGATAACCTCTATACCAAACTACAAGTCATCTCGTAGCAGCCTTCATACTGTCTTTGTGATGACCTTGAATCTACCGTACTCTATGAGGAGGTTAGTCGACGCTAAATAGAGGCAGAAGAGTCCTCCCAAACGTCTCCACTTTTCTACATGCATTTGCAACCTACAAGATATTGTCTTTACTAGCCGCCTCGCTAACCTCAAATCTTACATGAATATTCTATATGGGGAAGACATTCTAAAAACACTCCTGCCCTGAAGATTTAGTGCGCAGTTTTCTCCGACCAGTTGCTAATTTTATATCACGCCAAACTGCCTCACTTCCCAGAAGACAGTAAATTTTATATTGACCACGGTGATAACCTCCAGTATTTACAAGACACGTTTGTCCTTGCCTCCGCTTTAGGATAACAGTTGCACTGCCATGACTTTGTGTCCTGTAATTAGTCCACATGTTGGTATTTTTCTCGTGTATATCTGAATATGTAACGACGTCAAAGTTTTGGCCTCAGTTCTCTCGGCTAAAGTTGAGAGACGCGGGAACTTAACGGGGCCGAAAGCTGTGACGTCAGAAGACGATACGAACTGCATTGTTCAACTCTGAACGAATTAAGACGCTCTACTAATGCCGCAACAAACACTCTCTTCCTTTAAGCAAGACTGTCGATAATGGAACTGTGAGCGAATCGAGAGGATGATTCAGGATTCCGTTCCATCTTATGGCTCTACAACCCCTTCTGGGCCCTGGCCTACTTCAGAAGACGCCTCGATTCTTCTTTTTCTTCTGCTCGTCTCCTCTAACCTCTTATTCCTAGGATCTGTGATGTGTCTGTCCGGACGACGTCCTTCCATCTTGTTCTTGGTTTTCCCACTGGTCTTTTTTTTTTACAAAATTTCCCATTAAAAACCTTTTTTTTTATCCTTTCCTCTTCCATTCTTATAATATGACCCACCCATCCTAGTCTTCCGATTTTATATCTTTGTATAAATTATAAATTTCACTATTCCATCTAGAACGCCAGCGTCTTTTATTTTGTATTGGGCCATAAATTCTTCTTAATATTTTAGTTTCAAGTGTATATAGCATTTGTTCTCTCTTTTGTATTACGGTCGAGGTTACACTTCCATAATACAGTACTGGCTTAATTAATGTTTCATATAATCTTATTGTATTATTACAGTTGATTTGTTTAGATCTAAATATAGTTTGCAGAGAGGAATAGGCTTTATTAGCAGCTAGGATTCTAGTTTTAATTTTGTATCTGGTATCATTAGTATTATTGATTAGAGTCCCCAGATATTTAAAGCTCCTAACAAATTCAACGCCATGATCTTTAATTTTAAATATTTCGCTTATTCTTTTTGTTCTCCTAGTTTGTACCACTGCAAATATTTTTTCAACTCGGATGTTTAGCACTACTTCTTTAGTTCTCCCTTTCAGCTCTTCGCATACTTCAGAAACAGCTCTTTTCATTCTTCCCATAATGTTTATGTCGTCTGCACATCCTATTAACTGCACTGATTTGTAAAATATTGTGGATTTTCATTTACTGACATCTAATTACCCACTCCACTGTTCTGTGAAAGAGGCTGAGTGCTATCCATCTCCTTGTTTCAAGCCATTTCCTACTTTAAAATCATCAGTCATCAGATGATTCTGGATAGCTCAGTCACTATAGTCACTAACCACGAGGTGGACGACCGGGATTCGATTTACGGCAGGGAAGGAAACTTTATATTTACCGAAACGTCCACACCCACATTTCTGTACCTTTCGAACCTAAGCAGTGGCACTGTACGTTCCTTTGTTGGTACTGAAGAATCCACCTTCCAAGGATAACAACTCGCCTCCGTCTAGTGCTTAGGTTATGAGTGTGGAGCTCTACCGCCACTTCTCCATACATCTTCATTGTCCGATTCGTAATTAAGATCAAGGTCACTTTTTCCTTAATGGTAACCCGAAGACAGTTTATATGTCAGGCAAAGAATGCTCAATATGAATTTGACATTCACGTGAAGTCATTTATATTGCCATAATTTGAAGATTTGTTGGAATTTATTTTGAAAGTCTTTGTGCTAAACCTTAGTCTCACTAACAACGTAAACTATGCTCGTTAATGCAGAGGTACGGCTCTGGACTTGCATTCGTGAAATTCCTACTTCAAACCTCCGCCACATCATCGGCTGTCTTGATGGTTTTCCTTGTCTTTCTCATCCTACTAAGCCAATTTCCATAATGCTAACTCTATAAAGCCAGGTCGCTTCCTTCTAAAATCCTCCCACTTCATCGACCATTCCATTACACGCCACTGTATAGCCTTAGCTACAAAGAACGCCGTCAAATAAACAACAAATTTAAGCAATAACCTACAAACAGCAACTCCATGGCAACACAAAGCTTTCTCAGTAATCACTGCTGGACCTACACTGCCTATTCAGTCACTTGCTGGTACTTTCCTGTGAATAATGGATATCAAGCAACATCCGTGCAAAAGATGCATTTGTATGGCACAACAACCCCTAGTGGGCCAGAGCCTCCTCATTGTCGAGGCTTCACGATCACGCTGACACAGCACACTCGGTAAGACTCCTCTGGACGAGTGATAACCCTGCCATAGAGAACTCTACCTGACAACACACAACATTAACAAGAGACAGACCACCATGTCGCAGCAGGATTCGAACCCACAATCATACCAAGCGAGCGGCCGCAGACCTACGCCTTAGACCGCGCGGCCACTGGGATCGACTGCAGTACATACGCTTTCTCCTTGACTGTAGGTCCCGCTGAGAGAGAGCCTTGGCCTCCTTAATTACGGACGTCCATTATTCCCTATCGAGTGTCTTCTGTCACCATCTCTTAACCTTTATCTTCCACAGATTCTTCTCAGCATCTCCCAACCATCTCAGTCCAGGTCTTCCCCTTCTCTGCTTCCCTCCGTCTTACTCCAAAATACTTTAACTGTCCTTCCTTGTTCATTTCTTACTACTTGTTCAGTTCATTCCAATCTGTTCTTTTTAATATCTACTTTTACGTCTAGATCTTTATCTCCCTTAATTCCTGATCAGTTCTTTTTCTCCATATTCCTTGCTCTACCACCGGTCCATATATTCTTCTTAATATTCCCCTTCTGCCTTGTACCCAGTCTCTTCATATCCATCCCAGCCACAGCCCATTTTCCACCGCCAAACCCTACAGTTGATTTCACCATAGTTTGATATAATTATCTTAATTTTAACTGCTGTACTCATGGATCTAGACCTAAATATTTGCCTTAGCCTATAAACACATCTGTTACCTGCAGCAATCCTTGATTTTATTTCATAATTTATTAAAATTTTTTAATTTGTCGATGTACCTGAATATCTAAACTTCTGAACCCCTTCAAATACTTGTACTTGTCCGTCCATTATCAGATCTTGCTCTAAATTAGTTATATTTCTATTTATTTTCATGTACATTGTTTGGTGTCGTTTATCACCAGCCCAATGCTTACTGCAGCTTCTTTAGTCCGTGTTACTGCTCCATCAATCGCTCTAACCCATCGCCCAATTATTGACACATCAACTGCGTGTGCTATTTACTGTTTCTTTCTGTTGAAAAATTGTTCCAGTCGGATTGGTCTCTATATTCCTTATCACCTTCTCCAGTACAACACTAAACAGTGCTGTAGACAGTGCATTTACCTTGTGCCAAGCGTTGTACTGTGCCAAATGCTTCTGCCAGTTGAACTTCGATTTTCACTATTCCTTTTAAATCTCTTAACATCATTTTTATTAAGTTCACTGATTTCTTTCGGATATAAAAATCCTTTAACATTTCGTATAAATATGTTATTTATTGAGCCGTAGGCGGCCTACTGCTTACATGCAATAAATGGGTGCAAATCTAGATTAAGTTCCTAAAATGTTTCAACAATACATCTTAAAGTAAATAAATTATTAGCAGTTAACTGTCCTTTCCTAAATAAACTGTGATAATCTCCTAAAATTTCCTCCGCATAAGTGACCGGCCGTCTATGCAGGATATTAGTCAGCATTTTGTAACATGTATTTAATAAGGAGATTCCCCTACAATTGCTACAGCGCAATTGATCTCCCTTCCTATGTATGGGCCATATAAATGCAGTCTGCCAGTTGTCTGGCATTTGCTCTGATACCCATATCACTTCCATCAGTGACTGAATATCTACCCATACTTTTTGTCTCCACACTTGAATAGTTCTCCACTGATACTGTCCTCTCCTGGTGACTTAATATACTTTAATGTTCTTATTATTTCCCATAACTAATTTTTTGTTGCGGGTTCAATTTGCTTTTCAGGTCCTTTATCTATTACTTCTTCCCTTATCTCCACATAATCCTTAATTCTAAGAGTTTCACAGATACACTGCTTACATCTTTTAATTATCAATCAGCCATTGCCAATTAAATTATAATCCCTTTCTTTACAAACAGACTTTCATGCTTAGAAGCAGATCCCGCGAGCTACTGTATAGAATTTTCTACTATACTCCTTTTATTTGTTTCTCCATACCTTCCTGATCCTCAAGATCGTGGGCTTTTTTTCCTCTCCTCCTTGGCTTCCCTTCGCTTATTTTTGTAATTCTCGGTATTCACTCTCATCCTCTTATTCAGCATTTTTGTTCGGGCTCTATTTCTTTTTTCCGCCTTCACGTGATTTTCCTCGTCATACCAACCATTCCTCTTCTTCCTTTCTTCATAACCCACCACCTCACTAACCTCACTAACGACTGTTTTCACCACTTTCTTAGTATTCTCCCACTTAGCGTCACTTGTTTCCTCATTCTTACAGTTTTTGTTTATGATTTTCAGTAAACACCTTCCTTATCTCTTCTTTGTACAGTACATCATCAAAATTTCCATATCCTCTAACTTTTTAACGTCTCACTTATTTGTTTTGCACCGTGCGTATTTTTGTACTCTGATATCCCCTGTCGATATTTAATTCAAACTAAATGGCGATCCCAGGCACAGTCTGAACTTCTACAACTTCCCACATCCATAATGCTTGAAGTATGCCTTTCATCTACCAATACACGGTGAAAGTCATTATTAGTTCTTCCATCATGGGATTGTCAAGTCTTCTTATTTACGTTTTTGTGTGGGAAGTAGTGGGTGGCCAAACCAGTTTTCCTAAACCGATTCACATTTGATGTTTCATACACTTAATTTCCTTACCAGTGGCTTAAAAACTTCTTTTCTTTCTATTTTTTAATTAAAATCGCCCATTAAAATTTTCGTATCGTGTGCTGGAATTCTTTAACCTTTAGACGCCTAATGTCAACTATAGTTGACGTACCGCACTGCTAACGTCCAAAGTTGCATTTTATAAATTTATTCAACAAATATAGGTACCGAATATTTTAAACATGGTGTATACTCTCCGGTTTTTTTTTCTCTTCAAAATGCAGTTTGTTTCATAATTCTAACGTATTTGGTTCCTGTATTATTCACGTTTTATATACAGGGTGTGCTAAAATTTAAAAAATAA
>Ga0136643_10014964_pt1 | contig 11660 bp, 4 predicted proteins | sample TergutLab28metaG_FD_96883 | JGI IMG/M metagenome (GOLD analysis project Ga0136643, IMG submission 96883) | Labiotermes labralis P1 segment gut microbial communities from Petit-Saut dam, French Guiana - Lab288 P1 (version 3) (version 3) | ecosystem: Host-associated > Arthropoda: Insects >...
AAGTAAGAAAGGGGGGGGGGGGGGGGGGGGGAGGGGATATAGACGATAGGGAAGATATGTCAAAACGAAGTTACAGAATACAGCCTCCTTTACTGAAGTCGAACCACTTAATGTTTACCACAGCACACAAACACACACTTACGTCCTGCTCGCTGCCTTGATATTTCCGAAGTGATTCCCTGAATAACGCTTTCGCCACAAACGTAAATTACTCTGTTGGCCACCTGACATCCATTCTGTAATACGATACCCGCACACCTGCAGAAACCATTGCTAAGCGGAGAGCCCAAGGCTGGAATTAGCAGAGTGAGCAGAACAAATTTTGCCTTGCCGACGCAAACAGTAATAAAAATGTATATGAGCTTTAAATAAAATTGTTACATCTCGGGGAAGCCTGTTCCTGGGTTCGAACCTGGAACGGCCGTCTTCAGTATGCAGCCTACAGCATCAGACAGCCAGTTTAACTGGGGGATACGTCGAAGCGCTAATGGGGGAAATCTTACCAATAACATCAGATGAGAACCAAGAATTCAATGAACGGTAAACAAATACATTTGTTACAATGTGTCTCAAAATAACACCAATTCAGTACTCACAGTACTCTGTCGGACCACACACACACCAGCGCGCGCGTTTATATTTATATATATATATATATTTATTTATTTATTTCAGCCTTTTGTTGAGTGTGTGGCAGCAACACACTAGTATTTTGTTTTGTGTTTACAAGGGGTGGAGCCATCCTGTGTTCCTGTTTGTCTGTTACTTTGACAGTCAAGTGGGAAATCGCTATAACTATGTTTAAAGAAAGACGTCCATCCATGTAACACCAGCAAGGACCCGATACACCGATAACTAAAAGCTGAAAGGAATGTATAAATTTAGAATCCCCAGTCCGAGACTCAGATTTCTTGCCAAGACAAATGCCCTTACGTGGAGTAAATCGTGGGTAAGGCGAAGTCAAGTGACGAAACAAAATAGGGAACTTTTCAAGCAAGCTGGTCGCTCGGCGTCAGTGCCGTTCATACAGCACAGTTCACCTAACACTTCCTACATTTTTGACTATTTTTTATAGTTACAGCGCACTAGCCAACAGCCGATTGCAGCGGCTAAATTCGAAAGAAGGTTTAATCACGTACAGCCTGTCTAACGACATTTTTTTTTTATGTTTAATGTTTAATGCTTCCTCTGTCTGTGGGCGGCTGTCTTCCTCGGTAAAGTTCAAGCAAAGCACAGATCAAATTTTCACAGCGGACCTTGCCTGATCAACACGAAGGTCGCAAGAAAAGGGAAGAGTGAGAAGGAAACAAAAGAAAAATTACTCCAGTCTTACTGCGCGTGTCAAAACCAATTTTTTACGCAATGGTTGGGCCGGGCTGAACCGTGTTCTTATGAGACAGTTTGATTTGTGAAATGAAGTGCTGCATAAACACGACATATATCTCATGCTTGTCATCATGATTTACTTCGCTTTTCAGTGCAAGCTGTAGATACACCACGAATAAAAGATCCTACAAAAATTTTTTTTCGGAAAAAATAAATATATATATTGAAGGGCTTTTCTTATAGCGTTTAGAGCGACAGAAACAACGACATATCATTTCATATTGTGAAGGTTAGCAATCCCACATATTTTTACATTTCCGGGGAAACATTTTCAGAATCTTAGACAACTGTGTCCCAGTGTAATATTATACAGCGTGCACATTTAACCATTTATTAAAAAAAAAAATTGAACGAGGTGATTATCGCCAGGCTGGTAGCGTCAGTCTTCCTGACTGAGAGAAGAAAGTGCCAGCAAAACAATGAAGACCACTACACTTATTTCTGTTACAGATTTCATGGACTTATAATTTTTTTAACTTCAAGGAAAACTGGTAAGCAATTTTCGCTCTTCTGTCACCTTGACGACACACATTGCTGCACATAAACAAAATGAAAATTATTTCTCTTTTCTAGGTGACAATACATGTCATCCTGTTTAATACTCAGCATTCACGGATGCAAAAGCACCTTAGGTGTACCTGTGTACCTTAATAATATGGAATAGAAGATATTTATTCTTCAGCAATTTTTCGCATTGCAATTGCCTTATTTTTTGGACTCTCAGTGATAACTTTCGCGGTCCTAAACCTTAACGTACCTGGCGTTGTGTTGTCCATCTCTGTTTTCCTAACATGCTGTACTTTTTCTATTTTCACCTACGATATAAGGTAAGAAATCGTCGCTACATGTTACTTTTATAATTCAGAGTCATTTCTACTTTACTTTAAAATACTTTTTCTGAAGTCATTACACATAGCTACTTTTCTTAAAGAACTATAAATTGCTTTAAAACTAATTTCAGTGACTGTAAATGGAAAATAAATAAAATTTCTTACTCATCTCGGCTGCAGTTTAATTGCACACACTCCGCTTTGTGCCACTCATGTCCACTCGCATCTATACATTATGGATTATATCCCACACATACAAAATTTCCAGCACGTCAAAGAGGTCAACTTATAACGGAGATGTCGCATGTGTAATTACCACAGCGTACAGAACATATTCCTATGAGAAATAAATCACTAAATATAAACTAAAATTTACTTACACGTGCAAACAATATTTTCCTGCAAGGTGAAGGCTTAGTTTGATGGCATCACTAACGAATCACAATCACACATTCGGACAGACGGACGCACCATAATCGTAGGAAGTATGGAAATTAAAACGGCTGCTTTACTCTATATCCTACTTTAGGAAATATTTCTCCCCTTAATTTTGGAAGCTGAAGAGAAGGAAATCGATTCCCAATCGATATTAGTATTTTACATCAAACATTTGGCTGTTCTGCCTTGTTACGTGTTTAGCGACCTTGAATTTTTACTAGAATGAATAATAGTGGGTTAAATTGAAGCTCAATATAGAAAAAGTCCGGAATTTCTGAAGTTAATCCAAAAATTTTGTTTCTGTTTTATATTGCGGTAAAAGATTAAGTACATTTGCTAGTAAGAGAATATTCGTTTACAGTGCATGGTAGCTGGATGCATAAACAAGTATCAGACTAATTCTACAACACGTCTTCATGAAAATCTTTAGCCTTAAACACAACAATTGTAAAGTTGTACTTGACAGAAATTTCCAGGAGACAACAGAGGATCGGTCTGTCTGAGCATTGCAGAAAAAGCTTGAAGAATCGTCATAATGAAAGTGTGTGAGGATGATGCAAATGGCAAACAGAGGAACCCCAAAACCGATCAATATAATGCCAACTTAAAATGAAGTGATATTCTTTAAACATGTTTTTAGGTAGGTGACAAACACAAAATAATGTATTAAAAACGAAATGCAGTCCTTTCTCTTAGGTTATGGACCTTGCCGTCTTGTTGCAAGTAAATTTGCTGTGATACTGTCTTCACAATGAAGTATCTGCCATGATAATGCATCTGCTTTATTGGTAGTCATTGCGGAAGGCGAGATATGGCAGTTTGCTCTATGACACATAAAGTAGCTTGTTTCCTGTGTTCATAAATATCAATTGATGTAATTGTGACTAACAGAACTCGCGAATCGAAGAATTAGACGATAGACTTCAACCGTTAACACTTTCCATTACACAGCAGACCCGTCAGAATATAATAATTTCATTTACAATGTATGGTACAGCACACAAACATTTTCGAAAACAAGTCGATTTATTTCTGCTGTATTAGTCAATATCAGAGTAAATTCACTGCTCAGATGAAACCCACACTGACACTTCCCTGGAATATTGGGATAAATCGCTCTGTGAGGAATGTGCAACATTCAGGTACTGTTAGGTCACTGGAATACAGAGAAATACTAGTTTTTTTCGTTGCATATTTTTCTAAATTGATGTGTTAGTAGAAATACGAACCGAAAAGAAGGCAACTATACCTAGACAAGGAAACTTTGGAAAGAAGAATCCTCAACAATTTACGAGCCTCATCTTTCAAGGAAGAAGAATTTTTTTATTTAGGTAAACGTTTAAATGAACCGTGGAGAGAGACAGTTCAAACTTGAGAAGTGTACATACACTCAGGGAGCCAGGAATAACTCAAAGTATCATTGTCATGTTCACTAAATCTCGTCACTCGTAACTACAAGCCAGTGTAATAAAAGCTTCTCCATACCATCCTTAAGGTCTACCTTAACATTACAAATCTCCATCGCTTCCTCGTTCCCTTCAAGTTTATAACTTAAGCTTTTGAACACTTACGCATTTTTAATCTCTGTACATTTGCTGCATGTCCGAACAATTCTCTATTCTTCAGTTTTATGGCTGCGTTATTATTTCATAGTGAGTTCAAATTACGAAACTATTCCTTAGAGCATTATTTTCATCCGTCTGTTTCTCTCTTTCTCTGTTAGGTCGCCTTCCTCATGCATTTTTCTCTCTCGTCCTTAACCTACTTTTCCTTTCACTTATAAACTTCCTAATTATTTAATTTCTCTATTTTTAGGTACAGTTTTTACTAAACGCCATGCTCTTACGCGCCATAACGCTTCATTCTCACTGTTTCCCGCTGTGCTATCTGTAGCGTCCATTTTTGCGTGGTTAATAATCCCACACAAGGACCTCGGCCAATTTTCAAACATTCATTATTATTCAGCAGAATATTTACCTATGGACTGAATAATAATGTACATTCGGCATCAACAGACAGCAAGATGATGTAATCGAGATATTGGAGAGAATGTCAACGAAGACAATGCTTCTTTTCAACCGTATCGCACTATCCATATCAAACATGGTTTACTGATGTTTTACAATTCCCACCAATAAGGTACTCAAAGCGTGGAATCAGATTTCGGACTTCGAGAGAATTTCACATTTCTTCCTTAAGACGTGCGCTTGACTGTATTTGAAATGTGTCAACAAGCATTCGTTTTGTGTAGATTTGTCACAGTAAGAAGGATATAAGTTGACCATATTTGTGACCCATGTGCTGAGGTCAACATTTACACATGCATGAGACCCAGGAAAGAAGAGAAACACGAAAAATACATAACACGAATTCTCAAAATTTATAGACTACTCTCCACGAAACATTAATATGTTGCTCAAATCGTGGAGGGCGAAATAGGCACTGCATACGTTAAACCAATGCATGATGGAGGTACGTAAACCGTACGGAAGTTTGGTGTCAAAGTCGTGAAACGTATCTTATTGGGAAAGTAGGCGTGAATTCGAGAAAGTAGTAAAAGCGATTTACGCAGCGTTGCGGGGGTTTGAAATCGGGTACTTCACACTAACAGAATCTTCAAGAAATCTTGACAGACAGAAGTGGAAATCTGTGTAAAATGTCTGTACACACGTGGCATAATATGTGCTCGTTTCATTTTTTCAACTTTTATGTGGCATTTTCCACTGTGATAAACGGAATCCTAATCCGCGCAGTGTGATAACATCAGTGAGATTAGCTTGAAAACAATCTTTTTCCCAATAAATTAAATACAGACAAGCGACGTGATTAAATAATTAGTTCCTTGGAGCAGTGTCCCCTTTGAGAAGTTTAGACTTGCTGTGTTAGTCAAAAAATTCTCTTTATTTTATGAAACACTGAGATTTATGATCATAGTCCAAAGAAACCTCCAGTTTCACGAGTCCTGATATATGTAAATCCAGTCTACACTTTCGCATTCTATTTCAATATCATCTTCCCCTCTATGCCTAGACATTTCAAGATGTCTCTTTACTTAATGTTCTCGTATCAAAACCGTGTATACCTAAGCATTTACATTCTCTCCCTGCGTGTCACATTCCCTGACCATTTTAACTTCCCGGATTTGGTCATCCAAATATTTGAAGAATAGCAATCATTAAAACCTCACTGTGCAATTCTGTCCTTTCACCTACTCCTTCGCAAGTTCAATTTTTCCTACAGCACTGTTCCTGACCACTTTCTGTCCGAGTTCTTCCCTTAATGGGATATGAAAAATTTGTGTACGTTTAGAAAACAAATGGAAAATTGTAGCGTTGCCTATTTTAATCTTTAGTCTTTAGACAAAAATGAAAGCAAAATATATTCAGAACCAAACAGTAACAAGTTTTTCCAAGGTATTGGTAATAAATTGCCACTACTCGCCGCTTAATAACCTAGAAGACCGCAGTTCTCAGCTACTTCGAAGCGGAAACCTGAAATTACGCAAAGGTTTCCAACTTTTAGTCTATTTTAATTGCTCTTGGTTTAAATTTTTATATCGTAGTGTCGTCAAAACTTGTGTGAAATTTCCCACTTTTACCGCGGGTTTATACTCACGAGAATTTTCCTACTGTGACTTTTTTTCCGCATTCTGGCGATGATTCTTGAACACAAGCTCGCTGAATCTCATCTACATTTACGTTCAGGCCAACCATTTTATACCAACTAAAAGGGTTTCTCTTTTCTCCACAAAATTAACGCCATCTTCTTAGGCCTGAAACACGTTGCCCGTTCAATTTGCAGCCATTTTTTCTTTTTTTTAACTGAAAGAAAGCAATAAACTATCTGCCTTTCAACTCATTAGGAATAAAGTCATTTTAGAAAAAAGTTAGGCGTTCGAAACTTGGTACGGGTTATACTGTAAAACATTTCAATTAGGTTAATTATTTTCACGGGTGTATCTAAGACAATTAGAGAACTTTAGTCAACACTTCTGCTGGCACCACCGAATCTTCGGCTTCTTCACATCTACCAATAGCTGCTCTATATAACTGACCAATTGTGTTTCCATTCGTTCTGTAGTATCTGACAACAACAGAATATGTGAATAGTAGTTGATCTATTGTGTCGAAATTTACATTGACCCTTCCCAGTAATTGCTTCTACATATGGAATTAGCGTTAATTTTTTTTTTGGGGGGGGGGACCGTTAGTGTTGTCACCCTTACAATTCGTAGGCACAGTAATATGCAACCTCTCATTATTCCCAACAGAAAACATAACCAAAATTATATCACAGCTCTAATGAATGGGTTGTTACTAAACTGATGATCACTGTTACCCAACACATGGATCCTACCGTCCATTTTTACGACCTCGTGTCACGGTTGTTAGCACTGACATCGACCAGCTACGACCAGTGACCGCATAAGATTCTCTTCTGCCTTTCCTTACCATAGACTGGTCACCAAGAGAAACCATGTACATCTCATGACGGACCAGGTCACTACGACCTATCATAAGATACCTGATGATGTGTGGTCTGAAATAAAGTTACTCAGTGTCACACTATATTGAACTCTGTTTTTAATATAATTAGCTGCCACTGTCTGCTATGTCTCTGGTTCCTGAACACGAGCACTGAAAAATAAAGTAAGGAAAATATATATCAAGTGATTACAATAATTAGGATTGTGGAAAGAATAATTTGTTTCCTCTTTGCAGGGTCCTTTGACGGAATAAGCGTTCAACTTGTGGCCTATTTCATAGAGTCCCTGTACGATTACTTCTATTGACTATAGCTTTTGAAACGTGACTTTCCTCGCTCTACGTACTGTACAACGGTCTAATAGGATTTCGGGAATCTATCGTACATTGCTTTCCCTGAACACGTAGATACGCATCGCTGCAGTTCTGTAGCCATTTTACTCCAATCGCCTGCGATTTTTTGTATATATAATTCAGTTTTTTGTGGTAACATTGTTATGGATTACGACTGGGATTATGAAGAAGAATGGTAGATTTCGAGAAGAAAACTTGCTGGTTGCATGGCACAGGTAATGCCTAATAGAAACCGTCAGATACTATACCTATAAATTGGTTTCTAATCCTGCCTTTTTTGGAAAAACATTGACCTACTTTAGTAAAACAAAATGAAATCCTTTTATTTTTTCTCGTGGCTCAAAAACCCTAGGGGGTCGAGGCCTCCCCTCTAAGATTTCTCGATAACACTCAGACACACCACACTCGGTAGGACTCCTCTGGACGAGTGTCCGACCCGTCGCAGAGACCCGTACTTGACAGCAAATAACACGCGCGAGAGACAGACACCCCGGCGGGATTCGTAACTGCAGTTCCAACAAGCAAGCAGCCAGACCCACGCTTTAGAGTGCGTTCCACTAGGAGTGGCAGTAGAAGTGCACACCGAGATTAATATGTGTGTGTGTGTGTGTGTGTGTGTGTGCGTGTGCGTGCGTGTGCGTGCGTGTTAGGAAAAAATCAAATTGTGCGCGTTAATTTTTCTCACTTTTCCTCTCCTTTGCTGACAGATACTTGCCACTGTAAGTACCTGCAATAACTGATGGTATGAAGTCACCACACGACAGCTTCTTCATCCATTGAATATGTTTGGAATTGCTTCTCAGACATTGATGATTTTATAACGTTTGAATCCAACTTCCCATCTGTCGTAAGGATATGACATAAAGGAGTCGATAATAGATCCAGTACTAGTACTTCGTAATTCATATTTAAACACGTGAATTACTGTCAACGAAGCTGCTATAATTGTGAAGCGGAAATTTTGAAATACTAGCACATTATTAGGGCACAACATACATGTTCTTTATGGAAGGATCGTATAATTTTTTCTTAAGTTAATGTATAAACAATATTTATATTTATACGCTGTGGTGCTTCAACTTGTTCTTTTGTAGTAAACTTGATAAGGACACAAATGGACCGCAAGAAATTATAGATGAAATAAAGTTGTTTGGGCATACGAATCTCAGAGTGCATAGTTGGTTTATTTTAACGACAAACCAGGCACAAGCGGTAGGAACACAGCATTGCAGGGTGTATGAAAACTTGGCGCGATGCTGCCAGTGATAGCATAAAAGATGGAAGAATGACAGGTCAGGTTTTTTTTTTTCTTCTGACATAAACACCAAAGAGTGAGAAGAAAGACCGGTTTAAAAGGATTATGTCTAGTTCCTGCCTTGGACAAGTTTAGATAATTCTGGGCTCCAGTTCATGTTGCACGAGTTGACACTTGTGTCTTCGCCCATAAGAAGGAGCCGTAAACTACATATCATTGCATCGAAATTAAAGTAAACAGACTCTGACGTTTCTTACCCAGTTTCTCTTATAACGTGACAAATTTCGATCTTTCATGATAATAATATTTTGAAAATTAGTGGGTTATGTTGGTAAAATTAAAGGGGTATGTACATGTGTCGTCTCTGTGTGTGTGAAGATCCCGTTTAACTTAGCAGTTACATCCTTGTGACATCATCGCTCCGGGACGTGCCTTATATGATCATTTGTTGTGTTTCAGAAGTGGGACGCTGGAGTAATAAAAGAGACAAGACTTACTGTCTTCGTCACGATTCCTTCGGGCAAACATTGGAAGTTACAATATGAGAAAAAAATGTGTTCCAGTTGAAGGTCAATCACAATTAAACAAATCCAACCATACCGACCGTAACCTCAAACAAGAATTTGACACAAAGTAGAGAAATTACTTTCAAAAACGAAATAAGCAGACAGTTATACAGGAGGGGGGATCTCCCTTAATTCCTTTATGTCGTGAATGTTTCTCAAATAAAGTAATCGTGTAGCACATTCTAAATTTGGAGGTGAGATGTTTCACACACATCCAGACCGGCCCTGGGGTCCATCCAGCCGCCTATACAATGGGTACCGGGTCTTTTCCGTGGGTACAGCGGACGGGGCGTGACGATGACCACCAATCCCCATCTATCGCCGAAGTCAAAGAAAGAGCATAGCTATACCTCTACGCCCCCTCTGGACTTCCGTGGTCTGTTTTAGGTTGAATTTTACTTTTACACTCGTAAATTTCATAGCTCTCTTTAAATTTCATTGGCCATAATAAAGATTACATATAAACATTTTGCCGAAATAACCTGTCTGAGTTATTAGAAATATGTCACACCCTTCGTAACTAATTTGATGGTATGTAAATTGCAGTGATTTTCACCACAGATGTCAGAAATATATTGTCGTTTTTACAATAGAGGTTGATGGTGGCCCTTCTTTGTGAGGTGCAGGTTTTGGCTAAAGAAAAATCTTTTATATCTATGGTTATGTTTTCTCTGTGACGTACGAGGTGAAACTGAAAAGAGATCTGAGCATCCAGCAAGCCATACAACAGAATACACATACAACCACATGACAGGATTACGATACGTGAAATTAAGGCTTCGTTTGCTCGACGATAAAACACAATAGGCAATCTTCGTGTTGCATAATACTGAGGTGCTTTCGCGTAATCAATGTTGGCGTAAGTATGTGAATTCTTGCCTTAGTTATCCGGCACGCAAATCGCATCTTCTGTGAGCCGCATTATATTGCTATGTGTGGCTTGTCTGGTTCTACCATGTTATTCCACGGTACCTCATAAGCGGTATGCTTTTCGGGGAAAAAAATATTGAATATAAAAAGTGCGTTTTGATTTTCTCTACAAATTTTGTCCGAACCATTTCTCATTCTGAGAAGAACTGAGTGAGATATTATAACCTTATATAGCTCTTCATGTGAAGTTTCCGTCATTCTTGTCATGTTTTCAAGGAACTTAAATTTTCTCGAGAGATTTTCGAAAAACACTCAAATACAAAATTTCATAAAAATTCGTCCAGTGGGTGTCGAGTTGTTTTCTGCTGACGGACGGACAAATAGTTGCTTTTGGCAATTTTGAGAGCACACCTAAAAGTGACCAGTGGAAAAGCCTATGGAATAGCTGAGAATGTTAAGGCAGCCATTTTGTAACAAGCACTTGGCTAGTTTTACAAATGTCGTCAAAGAAAACCTCCATTCGGAAGTCAATTTAGGTGCCAGCACCAACTATTAATTCTATGTTGCTTCGGCTGTCTCATTCTAGGCAACTGCGAACTGTATTCCATAAATCGCACCCAATGCTAAAGAAAATGAAAGTCGCATGCGAGTTGCTGATACACCTCTTTCGTATACGGGCGATACTGTTTTCCAGTCGTAAAAAAATTATGGCTGGCGGAGGTTTTTCGCGATTTTTCTCATCCCTCTAGGCAAATTCCAGAATAACGCCTGATATTACGCCATTACATAATCGCTTAATACCTGACAAAATTCGTTATTTGCTAGCCACTTTATCATTCGGTGCTAAGCAATGTTTGTTCATGACGGCGCCGTTAAATTAAAAATCGAACTTGAAGCATCAGATAACGCTGGATTTACTTCTTAGAATACTTATGTATGGTTGTTGAATTTGGTTAGGTTCGTTTCCTGTAGTTTTAACAACTTACCGCAAAATTGCGAAAAACAACTATTAGCTTCAACATGTCTGTCCGTCTGTCTGTCTGTCTGTCTGTCTTTATGTTTATTCGTCCGTTCACATGGAACAACTCGGCTCTCACTGGACGGATTTTAATGAAATTTGGTATTTGAGGATTTTTCTAAAATCTGTCGAGAAAATTGAAGATACATTATAATCTGACAAAAATAACAGGTACTTTACATGAAGACCGATATGCGTTTTTGATCATATCTTGCTCAATTCTTCTTAAAATGAGAAAGACTTCAGACAAAGTGTCGAGAAAATCAGAACAAACATTTTATGCTCAAAAACTTTCTTTTTCGAAAATCGTGCCATTATGACATAACGTGGGAAAATGTTTTAGACTCAGATGACAATATTGCGCATGGTGTTGCATGGTGTTGCATGGTGTTGCATGATGTTGCATGGTGTTGCATGGTGTTGCATGGTGTTGCATGGTGTTGCATGGTGTTGCATGGT
>Ga0136643_10014966_pt1 | contig 11660 bp, 5 predicted proteins | sample TergutLab28metaG_FD_96883 | JGI IMG/M metagenome (GOLD analysis project Ga0136643, IMG submission 96883) | Labiotermes labralis P1 segment gut microbial communities from Petit-Saut dam, French Guiana - Lab288 P1 (version 3) (version 3) | ecosystem: Host-associated > Arthropoda: Insects >...
GATGGTTTCAATGGCGGTTCTGATTCGTACCTTCAGTTCCGGGATACTTGTGGGAAGAGGAGGAACATAAACCTGATCCTTGATGTAACCCCATAGAAAGAAATCACATGGGGTTGCATCTGGAGAACAAGTTGGCAAGTTGTTAAAACCCCAACAATCATTTTGAATAACCCTGTACATTAATTGTATGCAATATACACAGCAATACAAGAAGGTTAAAGAAACCTGTAATCCACTGTTTGTTATAATGAACCAGTTCACATCATTTCCCTGTGAGTGTATGAGGTTTGAGGTGTGTTAACAAATCATGCTATGTGACGCTATCTGAAATTCACATACAAATTTGTAACACAACAAATAACTCTACTACAATTCCAGATATTAGCAGAGCGTGAACACAAAATAACCAGTAAAATGGTTAGGTCATTTCCCATACTGCCATTAGGTAAACAAGACAATAAGACACCATGCTATATGTGGACCCATCACAAAGGTACAGTTCCTATGCATACCAGGAAGACACAGTTAGGAGTAAAGGTACAGTCGCACTCATTCTTAATATAATATTACATAACGTACGTCAGCACAACTACTTTATTACACAAGGTAATTACATAGGCTACATATTTTGACTATTGTTCAGTCATCTTCAGGCCTATTTTGTCAACTGAGTCACAAGATGCTATGCCAGATCCCAATGTGCGCATAGCACCTTGTGACTTAATTGACAAAATAAGCCTGAAGATGACTGATCAATAGTCGAAACAAGTAGCCTATGTAATTACCTTGTGTAATAAAGTAGTTGTGCTGATGTACGTTATGTAATATTACATTACGTTTATAAGCACATCATGATGCCTCTGTTCAAAAAAAAACTCATTCTTAACCTCAACAATATATGGTGATGAGGAATCAGTTTCACAACTTTGCCACATTACTACCACTAAAATGCTACTGGTACTCACTGAAAAGGAGATCAGGTGCAACCCACAGCCAGTTGGTAAATGATAAAATTCTCCCACCCCTCGTATAGCCCCCATTACTATACTGACGAAGCTAAAGCCATGAGATTTTTCTTAAAATAGTGCTGTATTCGACGAGTCCATTCTTCTGGGATGTGATACTGCATTGCTGGGTAGTTGGTTCCCGATTTTTTAGACAGACATAACACCTCATCTTCAAAGGCTCAAAGTCTGGTCTTGAAAGCTTCAAGATGAGGGTGACAAGCTCCTATGAAATGCTGGGAACCACTTTTCCAGCAACACAGAATCATCCCAGAAGACCAGAAACCTCCATTTTAAACCTGTTACTTTACTAAATTAGGGGCCAATAAAATAGCATAAACACAGATTCTTCTATATGTGGAAGGTTCAAGCATGAAAATGACATAACAATGAAATCAGTTAAAGCGACTTAGCAAGGCCTATACATTGCATGAAGTCCAGCACACTTATGGAAATTACATCTAACAAGATCATGCAACTATGGAGGTGAGATCTGAAATTTTTAGGGCAGTGACTATGAAGATTACTGTCCTGTACATGCTGTGGAAAAATAGTACAAGAGAAGGCACTGAATCCTGCATGCCAAATGGAAGACAGTGCCACAGCAAGATGCCAGAAAACACGGATCTACTTTTTCTCTCGCAACCAAACTACCCGCCTGGCCAGAACATCTTCAAAACTTTTGGACCCATGCTCTTAATCAGAGAGGCAGCTTGCAATTAACATAATGTCTACACATTTGGGTACAGCATTTGACACACCAGAGTTCTTGTCTCACCACATGCCATTGGTTGTTTTACGGATCTTATAAAATAGCAGTTACTTACAGTGGTATTGTCTGTGGCCCTGTCAGAAATGCAATGTGGCACAATACATCCTGAAGCAGGGATCAATATACAGCAATACCTTGCTTCTGGTCAGTGAAATTTTGTTCCAATTTCTTTCCCTTTTTCACAATTGTGGGAAGGGAAGTGTGAAGTATTGGAAACTGTGAAGATACGAGTGAAAGTGTGAAATTACGAATACAAAAGCCTTAGTGAAAGCAAAGGAAAAGAGGAAAATAAATGTTGTCAGTGTCTTTACTCTTCACTGGAGCAGTCTCACAGATGGTGATTTCATCAGTCACCAAATTTTTGTTTTTATGAGTTAATGGAGATGTAATATCCTTACATTTTTACTAACAGCAGAAATCAACTGCATGACTTTTTTTGGGTTATGACCTTTAAACTCTGGGAAAATTAAACTACAAAATTACTAGGTAGAAAAACCACATTGCCTCTAACTTACACAGGCAACAAAAAATTCCCCTGTAACACATATTAATCTTAAATCCTTTTTTACGTCCAATTACTGACAGCAGTTTTAATTTAATAATCCATATATATCCAAAATAAAACACCTAAAATTGTTGGGTGGTAACATATGGATTTACCACTTTACATGACGTAACAGATACAACAAATTTACTACATATTTCTGAAAGTTTTTTTATAACAAACCAACAGTAGCATAAAGTCATGTTAGCTCCACTGGTAACAGGCTGTGTGCATAGGTAATGCTAAAAAAAACTGGTAAGTTGCTGAGAAAGAGAAATATCAAGATATGTAGCAAGTAAAACAGTTACACTAATCAACGATGCGGTGAAAACTCATGGACACGAAGGAAGCTTAACTGCAGCCAATAGATAGTCCAATGACATCATTTGCAAGAGTGCTTGTAGCTGATCTCTAAGAGGGTTAGTACCAACCAAAACAATATCTATAACATCCTTAACTTCGCAGATTCTCAATATAAGCCCCACCTGCTATTCCAGAAATATCCCAGCAATACAGGAATTCATGGCATCGTTACCTGGTCAGGTAATGGATTCACTATACATGATGTGTTAGGTCAAGAATCTGTTGCAAAAAATCGAAGGATGGGATATGGTCATGCTCCTGGACATAATCTCAAAAGAAAGTCAATAGAACTTAGAAAACACTATTTTTTTTGTTCCTGTCACAACTGATAACAACATAATTTTTGTGGCATGCCACACGATTTCAAGCTTCCGCTGCAGAGTAGATATGAACTGCACTCTTCTGGCTTATTACACAGACAGTAGTGGTAATTTATTACCAACATTTTGAGACAACCTATCAGCCCCATCTTTTTTCTTCGGATTCTTGACCCTTGATGACGGGACCAATAACCTGTCCCAAAACGTTGGTAAGGAATTACCACTATTTTCTCTGTAATAAGCCAGAAGAGTGCAGTTCTCTTTGTAGCAATTCATTTTTCAAAATAAATTGTTAATAAAAATTGCTAAAGCATATACTTTGTGTTACTCCTGTATACAAAAAAAACAACAAAATAATGTTGCAGAAAATACACCAAAGCATTACCTCTTGTTTCTCCAGTTTATTCTGATCTTCAATCCGGCTCAGGATTTCCGTCATGTTTGTTTCAAGAACCATGCCTCCCATAACAAGCTCATTCAATATATAATGGACCTACGAAATTAACCAAGCACTGTTGACATATCCGTAACATTTAATTCAATAATGACACCACTTTCGTCTGCTATACTCCATAATCGAACTGGGCTTATAAACTTACCTTATCAACATGGAAGATCAAATCCAGTTCGCAGACGTTCTCAAAACATTTATCCAATGTTTCAACAAACACCTGAATTAAGTCAAGGATTCCAAGCTCTGATTCTGAAGAATCTACGCAAAATACGAAATACAATGTAGCATAATGCCGATATATTAATTTATAGTCCGAACCACCAATCAAACTGCAAAAGAAGGAATATAGCAATGAGAATACAGTTTACAAATTCATATGAACATTTTAATGAAGGTAAAATTGTAACTAACCTGCCTCCTTCAAGAAAATTGCAAACATTATCATCCCGTTTGGAAACCAGTTGAAATGTTTCTTTAATAATTTGTTGTTGCATATCTTCATTCTACGGAAAATGGAAGTTACAGAAGGGGTTAATACCTAAAATAAACTTCAATATAAGAAAGCTCTTAAATATTAGGCTTCTCAGTTATAATTACGTAACCAAACAATCAAAATTGATCGCTGCGATTCCAAACTGCAATATCTCAAAACTAAAAAAACGCCACAGACAAGGTTTCAGGACGTACTTACAAAATACTGATAGAACTTCGACATTCTTGGTTTTCCATGGTTATTAAACACTAAAATGGCTTTAATCATTTTGAGTCTCTATTGATCACAGGATAACACTACAAATTAACTTGCCTCTAATACTAAACTAATGGAAATACCATTCGGCCAGCCGCACATCTAAAACCGTGTACCGTGCAATGTTGGCACCTCAAGTCACGGATTGCGAGCACGTCAATGTCATTATACTGGCATCCGTGGACTGTAATTGGAGGGTGTTATGGACGCATGAGCAAACGCCTGTGAGCAATCGTTGTAAAAGACGTCAATACGTTTGTGGAAGTGTCTTTTCATAGTATATGTGATAGAATTTACTTCTTTTAATTTTACATTATTAAAGGGCAAAATACGTGTGAATAGTAAAACAGAAGTATCAGTATTAATTTTACTGTTTATATTCAAGTTTTTTGTTCTTTCAATTTCAAAGCAGAGAGGGGCAGACGTGTGGACAGCAATTGAGCATTTTCTAGGCAAGTTCATAAGTGTTGCAGCGCCCTTCATTATGAACACAAATACGTTTCATGAAATAGACATAGAACGTAAACGTTTATACATGGAAAACGAGAACAGCGGGGTGAGTGATTCAGTGGATGCCCATGAAGAAGGGAGGAGAATGAGTCGTAGAAAGAAAGCCAAAGTCGAGTATCGGAAAATGGAAGAGAAATATAATCAAATGTTGGATGAGGAAGATGCAACTGAGAAGTCTAAAGTTGGTGTAGGCATTTCTGAAAAGAAACCCATCCCAGAGCCTCCATTGTTAGATCAAATGGCAGGAGCCACAGATTTGCCCATAAATAATTCAGTTAAATTAGAAAAAGACGAACCAGATTTTGACCACGATGATCCAACCGGCCTAGAAGGTGCCTCATTTCAAAGCAGGCTACCATTTGAAAAGCTGACAGCAAAGGAAGCATCTTCTTTTCCTGACATAGCTCAAGGCCCACCACAATCACAAAAAGTATTCTTGCACATTAGAAACAGACTATTACAATCATGGTTGGAGAATCCAAAACAACAGTTGTTATTTGAAGATGCCTTACCACAAATTGAACCACCTTACAACAGTGATGAGCCATTGGCTATGCGTGTTCATGCCTTCTTAGAAAGGTATGGTTACATTAACTTTGGTATATTCAAGAGGATCAGACCTATTCCTACAAAGAAGCTTGGAAAAGTTATTGTGGTTGGAGCAGGAATCGCTGGATTAGCAGCTGCACAACAACTGAACCAGTTTGGGATGGAAGTACTCGTTTTGGAGGCAAGGGATCGAGTTGGTGGCCGTATCGCTACATTTCGTAAGGCCAGTTACGTTGCTGATTTGGGTGCAATGGTTGTTACAGGCTTAGGAGGTAATCCAGTTACTGTTCTGTCCAAGCAGATTAATATGGAGTTGCATAAGATAAAGCAAAAATGCCCCCTCTATGAATCAAATGGAAATACTGTACCAAAAGACAAGGATGAGATGGTTGAAAGGGAGTTCAATCGTCTTTTGGAAGCTACGAGCTACTTATCGCACCAGCTTGACTTGAATTACGCTGGTGGGAAGCCTGTGTCACTTGGACAAGCCCTGGAATGGGTAATAAAATTGCAGGAAAAAAATGTGAAGGAAAAACAGGTTCAGCACTGGAAAACTGTCATAGCCCTACAGGAGAAATTGAAAACAAACCAGCTTAACATGTTAACCTTGAAAGAGAGAATTGAAGACCTAAACAAACAATACAAGGAGCTCAGTGACATTAAGGGCTTGAAAGATATTACACAGGAATTTGTTATGCGTTCCAAGCTAAGGGATCTAAACAATGCATGTCACGAATGGGATCAGTTTCTGGAGCAACAAAAAGAAATTGAAGACAAATTACATGAATTAGATGCATCACCTCCAAGTGATGTTTACCTATCATCGCGGGATCGTCAGATTTTAGACTGGCACTTCGCAAATTTGGAATTTGCAAATGCTACCCCCCTAACAAATCTGTCACTGAAACACTGGGACCAAGATGATGATTTTGAATTTACTGGCAGCCATCTAACAGTTAGGAACGGATATTCGTGTGTTCCAGTTGCACTTTCTGAAGGTCTTGACATCAAACTGAACACTGCAGTGAGACAGATCCGGTATGGTCCAAATGGAGTGGAAGTATTAACAACCAATGCTCGCAACAACAGCAACCCTGTCACTTACAAAGGTGATGTAGTGTTATGTACATTACCACTGGGTGTTCTAAAGCAGTCTACTGCATCCAATACACAGGGTGTCAGCAACATTGTACAGTTTATACCTCCGCTGCCAGATTGGAAGGTCGCAGCCATCCAGCGCCTTGGTTTCGGCAGTTTAAACAAAGTAGTGCTCTGCTTTGACCGCATTTTCTGGGATGCCAGTACCAATCTCTTTGGTCATGTAGGCAGCACAACAGCAAGCAGGGGAGAGCTGTTTCTGTTTTGGAACTTGTACCGTGCGCCAGTTCTTCTCGCACTGGTGGCAGGAGAAGCTGCTGCCATCATGGAGAATGTCAGTGATGATGTCATAGTGGGGCGTTGTATTGCTGTTCTGAAGGGTATATTTGGGAATGCAGCTGTGCCACAGCCGAAAGAGACCGTAGTGACCCGATGGAGAACTGATCCGTGGGCCCGTGGCTCTTATTCTTTTGTGGCTGTGGGATCCTCTGGGGGCGACTATGATCTGCTGTCTGCACCAGTGGCGCCACCCTCCACATCTGGACAAAGTGTGAAGTGTAGACTTTTCTTTGCAGGCGAACATACTATCAGGAATTATCCTGCAACTGTACATGGTGCTTTCCTCAGTGGTCTTCGAGAGGGTGCACATATTGCTGATGAATTCCTGGGAACTCCGTACGCCCCGGTGCAACAGCCAGCTACAGCAAATGCTCGAGTCATACCCACGGGGACTACCCAATAGTCAACGAAGAACTAAGTTATAAAATGATTGTCGTGTTCTCTGTAAGTGATTTATTTCAGAAATTGCATAAACTAGTGGATATACAGACATATAATTGTGTTTCTGATATATAATATATAGTTTTGTGTTCATTCTTACACTGATTTTTCATCCAAATAAAACATATATGCATATTATTCCCCATCATTAGGATGTTACTTTAATCATCTGTAATACTCATTTTTTTCACGGTGTGGACAGCTGGGATGCAGTCACGTGCCCCTACAAACGTTAAAGTTTTCATAAGTTATATAAACATGACATATATGATGCTCCTTCCCATGGTATAATTTACTATCACTTTCATGAATCCAAACATTTTTAGTCTGATACCACCTCAAACGAACTCTGCTAAAACGCATTCCCTAACTTACTGTGAAATTTCATATTTTTATGAATGAAAATGAGATGGCAATATTCTTCTACACCTCCCTGATTTTATATAATTACTATTTCCAGTGTTCTATTAACTACCATGGTCTTGAAAGCTGATTTCTACAATAGCTGTTACATATGGGAACAAATGAAGAAAAATGAGATGTACTGAGCATGTAGCATGTTCCAAAACACAAAAAAGGTGTGACCCATCTCATCTCCTTCATTCGATCAAACACAGAAAGCTCTTTTCAAAATTTACTTCTAAGCATACTGAAATTAAAAGAATGTTGTAATTGTAGACAAGTAGCATAACAAAACTTAGTAAATAAATATGTCCATGGGCTTGGGTTGTCTGATTCGGGACTGGAACTAACAGTGGGGTCTTGTGAACACTCAAATTTATTATCTTAATGCAACTTAAGTGTTATTTGTTAACTATAGATGTTATTCATTCCACACGATTCATCAAACCAAGTTTCCCACATTACTAGACAGTTGAACTACAAACACACCTGTCAAAATGCTGTGTTCACATAAACAATTGCTTGTCCATATATTTCATAAAAACATCGCATGCGTACATATTGATCTACCGAAGATGTGTCAAGTTTTTCCTATCTCCTGTAAAACTGTGTAACAGCAGGTTACAACAAATTGCTGTTTCACAAGTGATATGTTGGTTTTGTAAAGAAAGATTTTAACATTTAAATATGTTTACATTCAATGATGATGAGATGACAGAGAAGCACTTAAATAACACATAGTGTAACCTAAAAACTTTCTTACAAAATTCAGTTTGAGTTACTCCAACCACCTAAATTATAGTTCTAATGGTGAATGTGATTACATACACCATTTAGAATGATGTTATTGAGGACAGATACTTTAGCTTCTAATGACATGATGCTCAATGCAAGTTTCAACAATAAGCCATCGGTTCATTAAAACACGTGGCCAGGATTGTAACATGAACCCATTATCTTTATACAATGTGAAAAATAGGTCAAAAAACAGTTTGAAGTAGACTGAGGAAGTGGGTAAAGTCCCTTGGATAGTGGGAACATGGCATTTACTGTTGCCCACTCTGGCAACTACTGTATTCTCCTCTGGCTTATGTCAGCAAGCCCAAAGCACTCTTTACTGTAGAAGATTATTACATGGCTGCCGCTACCAACAAGTGTTTGAACATAATGGATACACAAGTGGGAGTATAGGAAAGTATGCTGTCATGGAAGTATAAATGGGATTATTCCATGGGACTACATACCAGACCCTCGGTATAGTTCAGAATATTCTTGCGGTACCCTTTTATTCATATCATGTGGACCTCATCTGAGGGGTAAGCCTTGTCCAGATGAAGTTACTGTCACAGCCATCAACATGAGAAGGTGGGAAGGGAGTGTTTCGAGTCTTAAAATAATCTGAAGGAGCGTGCATAACAAAATCTACACACTCAAGTTTCCGTGGAATATCTTCTTCTGGTCCTGTAAAAGATGACTGAAATTATGTCTCTGTTCTATAAATTGAAATACCAGAATTCCTGCAGTATTTCATTTTTAGCGTAATTAACTTTAGTATGTCATATTTATTTTCCTTTATAGTTGTCTCCTACATCGTTCAACCTCACAGATCATCGAGGAGACATTTAATAATACGAACAAAAGCTGACCCAACCAAAGGTTTAACAATTACAGAAATAATACTTGATGCCCTGTACAGTCTGAATAACATTTTGATGTACAGTGCATTCGGAAAGTTGCTGTGCACTTAGGGTACAATACAGTCCTGTTGAAATGTGATGGCACATGATGACGCGCAGGAAGAGAAGTTTGGAAATTCGCTGTGTACTTATGAAAAGTGTTGGAAGTGATGTACATGAGCGTCTATACAGGCCTGAACCCATTTAATTTTATTCGCGTCACCATGTGCCATCACAGTTCAACTGGACTCTACCACAGCCTAAGTAACTTTCCAAACACACTGTATATGTCTGACACAGATGTTCGAATAGGACATAAACATGACATATTAAAATGTTCGAATAGGACATAAACATGACATATTAAAATGTTCGAATAGGACATAAACATGACATATTAAAGTTAAGTTCAATATGATGGTTTAAAATTTATTTCAACCAAAATTCTTGTTTATTACAAGATTCTGGACAGTCAAGGGAAGATATTTTCATGTATATGCTATCCATCCATTATAGTATTGGCTTCCCAACTTTAAGTAATGACATACCCATTTATTAATTGAAAACTTTTTGTTCGCAACAGAACCAAATTCATTTATTTGAGAATATTATTACTTCTGTTCCAGAACATCTGAAATACTGCCATATTTTTAGAGGTATCTAATATATAGCTTTCATATTATGATTCTGACTGCATGGATTCAGTTTGCTTTTTCTAAATTAATTTCTAGATAAATTACTTTACTATTGTGGAACAGAATTTCTGTGTTCTCTGTACACTATTTACATTCTTATCAAATTAATATCACTGAACTACATCATAAAAGTAGATCAACAATAATTTATAAGTTATTTCCTCTGATAGCCAAAAATCTAAATATGTTAATACAAGTATTACCTATGATATAGGTGGCAGGATCAAACCCTTCCTCCGTGTTAGGGCTTGCCTGTGTAGGAAGTAACCATGTCACAACGCAGCTCTTCTCACAGTACTGATCTGTGAGCAGACCACGGATCTGTGCATAATACAACCCTCCATCAACATCGCGCATCGCCACGATGTCTCCAATCTGGAAATAACTTCCCTAGAAACGTAAAAGTGAGCATTTGGTCATGATTAAATACATATGCATCAATTTAATGCTGCAATCTAATTTAAATCATATGTGGATCATGATGTCATATCAACTGAACAAATATTGGGTTCATTGTGGTTTTTGGTGCAACAGCCCCCAGTGAGCCAGGGCCTCCCCATTCATGAGGTTTCTAGATCACACACGACGACACACCACAGTCGGTAGGACTCCTCTGGACGAGTGATCAGCTTGTCTCAGAGAATATTGGGTTCATGCTTGAGTAAAATAATAAAACATTAGAGCTGCTGAAACTTTCTCTCCACCATATCATTGAAACTGTATGGCAAAATTAGTGACATCTGTGAATTAATAAGAGTAAAGTTGTCCCTGTACATGTCACGAAGACATATGGCAGTGTGCAGTTATGGCTTCACCCATTCTTAATCCTGGCACTAGATGGAGGTGACTGGCCAGCTTCATGCCCCAAGAACTTTACGCCCACGAAAAGAGCATCAGGAACACAATGGAACGGGCCCCAGGCCAGTCTCTATGCATGGGAGAAGAGATAATCCCTTGCACCTGCTTGGAATTTAACCATAATGATTCCGTCATCCAGCATGCAGCACAATCACTACCAACTATACTAATTAATATGAAATATCGTGACTCACTTTGTGCATACATTCTATTTAAATGTATTCTAATTACATGCATGACATGCAGGTATGTTTCTGATCCATCTCCATGAATTGCACTGGCCCATCTCCAGTGGTTCACTAGTTATTGCTTACAAACTGATACGTAAATACATATTTAGATTTTGCATTTCTACCATCTTGTTTTTACTCAAAAACAAAAAGTTATTGTAATGAAGGTTAAATATTTTTCAAATCTCTAACACCACAAAAAATTTCAAGATAGTGTTAAGTGGTGCTACTGACATCACCAGCACCACCACCACCATTAACCTGTCATACGATACTCATGTTGTAGTTGCATAGTGGATGTGGCCTCTAATGGCACACCATGTTTCATAAAAATCTACCAATATATTCAAAAGTTATCAGAATAGGAAAACGGACAGCTGTGTATACTGTCTCAATGATACAGTAGACCTATACTCCTTACTTACTCCATGGTGCAGAGTCCTTCTTGAGAAGCTAACTGGTTTGCAGCTAGTCAAGAAATTCCCCGCATTTCACGGAACCCGAAGGTTCATTACTGCATTCACAAGCGTCTGCCACCTGTCTCTATCCTGGGCCAGCCCAATCCAGTCCATATACCCACATCCCACCTCCTGGAGATCCATCCTAATATTATCCACCCATTTACGCCTAGGTCTCCCCAGTGGTCTCCTTCCCTCC
>Ga0136643_10014968_pt1 | contig 11659 bp, 8 predicted proteins | sample TergutLab28metaG_FD_96883 | JGI IMG/M metagenome (GOLD analysis project Ga0136643, IMG submission 96883) | Labiotermes labralis P1 segment gut microbial communities from Petit-Saut dam, French Guiana - Lab288 P1 (version 3) (version 3) | ecosystem: Host-associated > Arthropoda: Insects >...
TTAATTTTTGTTTTTTTTGGGGGGGGGGGGACAAGAACTTGTCAGATTTTGGTCTTAAGCATTTGAACCCTGCGTAATCTCATAGGTGGATACCAATGTTTTGAGGGAACATGCTGCTTCCATCTTCAGGGCTGAAATATTTTTTCCAAGTTTAAGATTGATACTGATTTTTAATGTCAGACATGAGCCTAAACCTTCAAACCTATAGGTGGTGACAGTGTTTCACTCCAAGATGTCGATATCCACCCACAAAACTGCGTGGTGTCAGAACCCACAATACCAGAATATGAACATTCCATAATCTGTTTTGCCTTTATGTCTTTAAAAATAATAATTACGCTTAACACCATATTTTCTTGCTCCTCAACACTGTTACCAGTGTTTTGATGTTGATATTGATATTTTATTTACGTTCCATGAATCCACAATAACAATAAACGGGATATAGAACATGTCAAGAGTAATAAAAGTAATGAATGTTTGGAATCAAAGCAAGATGATTCCAAGTCAAGTACATGATGATGTTTAATACAGATAAGATCAAAACCACCGTGTTAAACAACAAAACACTAAAGATAAGGCTGTAGTTAACAGGCAGAGAAAAGTCAGTGTACAGACCACAAAACAAATACAAACAGCAAATTATACATATGAATAACATTAATATAATAGTGTCGTGGTGAACGAAACATAGAATTAAGACTATGTCTTGTGTATTTTCATCTTATGAAAAACGATTCATGACACATTATTAGCTTGTAATAGGTTTATACTGAAAATATTCTTCTATGGAGTAAAAAGAATGTGTATGTAGGAATCGATTTAAGTACATTTCAAATTTCCTGACATTATTGGATAGGTCTTGATACATACATATATAACGTAGACTGTAGATTATAAAAATGTAGATTTATATTGTGACTGAACTTTTACTCTTTCAGCCTCGAATCGCCAAGAAGTTGCGTGTCCCACTGCCAATAGAACTGTTTACAGTAACTGCTGGAACACTGGTGTCTATGTACTATACTCCCCTCCGTGAAAAGTATAATGTTGATGTTGTAGGGGAAGTTCCTACAGGGTAAGTACAGAAAATGTTGAGGCCATGCAGAGCAGTGTCAGCTCTACAGAATGTTGTTGTGCATAAAGAAAGAACAATAGACATCACATTTGTCAGGATCACTGAGCTGATGCACATGAGAATATGCCAACGACTACAGCCTTAACAGTCAGCAGTCTGTATATGGTGTGAATGATGTATATATTGATATTGATATTGATATTTTATTTATGTTCCATGAATCACAATAACAATAAACGGGATATAGAACATGTCAAGAGTAATAAAAGTAATGAATGTTTGGAATCAAAGCAAGATGATTCCAAGTCAAGTACATGATGATGCTTAATAGAGATAGGATCAAAACCACTGTGTTGAAGAACAAAACACTAAAGATAAGGCTGTAGTTAACAGGCAGAGAAAAGTCAGTGTACAGACCACAAACAAATACAAACAGCAAATTATACATATGAATAACATTAATATAATAGTGTCGTGGTGAATGAAACATAGAATTAAGACTATGTCTTGTGTATTTTCATTAGATGGGGATATTGCAATTGACAAACTTTTTAACTTTATTGTGTATGTGATGTGTGTGTAAATATTTTGAATAAAATGCCTTACAAATTTAATATGTTCTTTGCTGTTCTATCTGTGAAAATATGTACAAAAGGTAAAGGTAGAGCTAAAGTTGTCCTTTATATGCCATAAATATACAGAGGATGTAAAGGCATAACTGCACTCGGTCTTGATGTGGATGTTAGATGGAGGTTGACTGGCCCAGGTCACACTCTGGCCACTTTATCCCCATGAAAGAAGCCAGTTACCTATTCAATAGGATGCTGAGTGGGCCCCACTTAGTCTAGACATGTTGGGAGATGAGAAAATCTTTTGCCCTGACTATGTTTGAAGTCTGGTTTGTCCAGCCAATGTCCTACTCACTGTATCTTCTATGCTACCCTGGCCCCTACCAAAAAGTGTCATTGTATAATAAATTATTCTTACCTGCCTGAAATATTTTTATGACATTCGGTGCTGATTCATACACACATTTTACCTTGAAGGTAAGTAGTAAATTTTGCTTATCAAAGTTAGCACATGAATTTAAAGTAACATTTTTAATGATTGTAATACTGCACATATTTTGTTGCCAAATGAATTAGGACACTCCTTTCCCAGTTGATAACAGGTGCCTGTGCTTACATTCTACTGAAGTACAGTATGTGTATAAAACCCTCAACTCAAACATTAGGGAGAACTTCACTTCAGTAATGATGAAATGACTACATAAATCTGATGGAATTTCATTCATTTAATGAGAGTATATTCATTCATTCCATTCCGTTTGGCAAGTGCAGAATGCGACGATTCCTTGCTGTTCTCAGAAGCTTCTTCCATTCCTCTCCGTTATGTACTTTTTCTTGCCACCCTTCTCTGCCAACTATTTTTCCATCCCCTTTCACTTCATCTTTCCATCTATTTCTAGGTCTACCTCTCAATCTTGTTGTTCCCAAATTCATATATAATACTTTTTGGGGGAAGGTGCATAACCCATGCTAAGGTTGAGGTAACCAACCCCTTCGGCAGCATGGGTCACTGAGCAGAAAGAGCAAGGGGGTCTGATGAACCCAATCATAAGGGTCTATCAGATAGGGTAGGAGGGACCCTTGAGCTTGGTTGAAACCCTCCTAGGAGAAGGACACTCCAAAATCAAACCAATGGTAGATGACACTCTGAAAGCTGTGGTGAAAGCAAGTCGTATAAGGGAGTAAACCCTGATTAAAAATCCCATTCCTTCAGGTTGAGGGTTTTACGATGGGCTAACCACCCAGCTAAGTAAAAAATATATGGTTATGACTTTCTCGGAGGGAGAGTATATTTCTGAATAATATTTCAGGCCACATACCACATAAATATCTGTATAAAATTCATAGGTTATCTTTTTCTTGATATATACAGTCAAATGTTAGAACAGTTTTTGTAGAAATTAAGGCCCCGTTCCATGTATCGTAATGTAATTTGAGAGCTGATTATGGCATTTTTGTGTATAGTAGTGCTACAGTACCAGTCCATTTATCTGGCACTTTATCAGCAACTTCAGTCTAACGATAATTTCTGCTCATGGCATCTGTGTATATTGACAGGTCTCTGTTTTCCTGATAATTTCAATCTTCTGAGCAGTGTTAACACAATACTTTTTCTTTTCACTACAGTGTTATGATTTTAGAGACCACCTTTTCTACGTGTGTAGATTGTTACAAGATATAAACAAGCAAGGCCACTGATCTAACATACTTTTCTATCAGTGAAATCAGTTGATTGGCACACACTATTCCCAGATCATGCCAGATAACAAAATTTTACTGTGTACATTTCAATCTGTTGTGTTTATGTTAACAGCTCAGGAAGCTTTTATTGTCATAATGTAGCTTTGTTATGACTGTGATTGTTAAAATACTGTTTGTATTGAGAATATTCTAATGTGACTGACCATTATTTAGCTTTATATTTAATGCGTGTTGTAAACATGGTCATTATACCATGAGTTCAACTGTGGGTATGCTGAATTAACATTTATTTTGGTACTCTCATCCTGTTGTGCTTGTTAAACAGAATTTTTGTTTATTGTCAGAATGAACACAGAACAAGGCCTCTAACTGAGTAAACTTGTTCATTTATCTTGTTGTGATTCTAACCTGTTGATGGCTGATACATGTTGTAGAAGATAAATGAATGCATAGTGTTTAGAGGATTCTTTTTGTTCAGATAATAAAAACAGTGTTGATAAACATGTATTTCTCATATCCTGTATCCAGATTGTATACACGTTATGTATTGTGTGCAGATAAATGTTAAAATTTGATAAACTGTTTTTTCAGACTTCCAAATGCAGTTGCTCCACCGTTTGCCTTGATGCCCAATTTATTGGTGGATGGCTTAGTGATAGCAATTGTTGCCTTCTCTGTAAACATGTCCATGGCTTCCATGTTTGCTCGAAAGCTGAATTACAGCATTGATGCTAATCAGGAACTTCTTGCATCTGTAAGTTAAAGTGTTACTTTGTACTTGGTATTCAAGGTGTCAAGCCTGTCATGTTGGCACATGTATTACATTTGGTAATATGTTTAAAGTGTAAACAATAAAGCAATTGTATGTTTTCTTCTTTCATATGTAATCACTATACATTAAAAGGGTATAGGATTGTGAACAGAAGTTTATCATGTATTCTACTTCAAAATATGGAGTTCTAATTGCTTCAGCTTTAGAGCCCACATTTGCAGTCTGGGTTATTGTGTTATAGTTTACATGTAGGAATTACCCCATAAAGGTTAATGAAATAAAGTAACGGTGACCCTGTCCACATCATTAGGGCATAGAGGGGGAATAGAGGTTAAGGTCAACTTATGCTTAGCCTTAGTGCTATATGGAGGCAAATGGTTCATGTTATGCCCTTTCCAGTTTACCCCTGGGAATGAACCTCGGTACTTATTGAATAGGAGGCTGGGTGTGCTCCAGAGCCATTCAGAATGTTCTGGAGAAAAGAAAAATCTCTCGGGAGAAATTTCTTCAGAAGAGGTTGTGGACTTGTTGCAAGATAGACTGTGTAAAGGTGATGAATAGAAGTAGGAAATATAGCCTTCTGCTGTTGGGATTTGTTTCTGCCTAAAACAGACAATAAAGATATTTTGACAACATAAATGTACAGTATGTCTTAACCCTGCAGCCCTGTCACAGCTTATTGCTGCAATCCGGTATCAGTTATTGGGTTACATAGCTGCTAGCTGTATATCATTAAATCTTCACATTCCTTACTCTAATATTATGACTTGGGTTTTCCATGTATTTTCATTTCTTAAAAGAGTTTCATTACTTTCTTACTATGTATAGTTTCTGTGAGTTATAATATCAATTTATTTGTCATATTAAGTTATGATGTCTTTTTAACTATCAAACTAACTAACTGCAAGGAGCAGAGACTTTCCTGAACAGCTGAAAGATCTTCTGCTAAGAACAATCACTGATGGTAACAGGTGATGCTGAAGTCAGATAAATGGGGTGTTGGTTCTTAAATGTACTAAACTGTAAATATGATCTGAAAATTGTCATATTTGGCATTTGTTAGTGAAATAAAGGAATGTGTTAGTGTATATTTGTTATTCTAAAGCACCCAGACTGGCTCTGGGGCCCACCCAGCTGATTAAATAGTTACTGGGTGCTCATTCCTGCAGGATAAAGCATGTGGGTTGCGAATCTGACCGCTTGGATTTCACTCTTTTCCTGAGATTAGTTATGCATGGAGCTATGCTTTCACTTCCCCATATGCCTTCCTGAGTTGTGTGTGGACAGATGAATTTAGTTTAGTCTACCATAATAAGTAATTTATTATTAAAATTAGTTGTATTAATTCCTAATACTTTTGTTAATATAAATATTTTGGACTGCTTTGGAGGTATGTACAGGTACCCATGTACCCATGTGTGTACACTGTAGAGTTAATCGATGAACAGAGGTGATAAGAATTTGTGAAATTTTTTATGGTGGAATTTGTGTGAAATAATTTTTGTGTGTCAACTGGTTCCAAAATTATGATAGAATGAAATGGAATTTACATTTGTAGAGAGAGAGAAGTCAGGAAATTTTAAGGTTAGGTATTACCTTATCTACCTTGTCACATTTTATGATCATTGTTACATGGTTTTATGTATTACAGGGAGCCTGCAATATTTTTGGGTCATTCTTTGCTTGCCTTCCATTCTCAGCATCGCTCTCAAGAAGTTTGATCCAGCAGACAGTGGGTGGGAAAACGCAACTTGCCAGTCTAGTGTCCTGCATTTTGTTAGTGTTTGTCTTACTGTTTATTGGACCATTCTTTGAGCTTCTTCCAAATGTAAGTTACAGGAACAGAAGCACACAGTTATTGTCTTAGAATTTTTCTTTGAAATGTTTCCTTTAATTTTAATTATTGGTATTGGCCATAATGATTATTTGTTGATGTGTGGTAAGAAAGATGTGAACTTCCCTTGTTGCTTGCTCATGTCTTGAGCATTTTTGTATATCATCATCATCATCAGCAGCAGCAGCAACAGCATCATTATCATCATCATCATCACCACCACCACCACCATCACCACCACCACCACCACCACCACCACCACCATCACCATCACCACCACCACCACCACCACCACCACCATTAATTACTGTGGCATATTTCTGACACATCAGTATGAGATTAAACCAGAGATATGTTGACACAAAATATATTTTGTCTATGTTTTTGTAGCAGGTGATTATTCATGCAAGTCTTTGATTCACGTACAATGTGGTGTAGTATTAATGTGAACGCGTGTTGATTGAACTTTTGTAATTACCCTTTATCTTGGTTTGTATATTTGTACATTGCCTACCTGATATTTGTGGTGGTGTTCCAGTCTGTGTTGTCATCAATAGTGGTAGTGGCCTTGAAAGGAATGTTCTTGCAAGTGAAAGACTTGCCAATGGCCTGGAAACAGTCCCCATTTGATGGCATGGTTTGGCTCATCACTTTCTTAGCCGTGGTCCTGCTTGATATTGATTATGGACTGGGCCTGGGTGTAGCTGTTTCTCTGATCTGGGTGCTTATCATGGGCCAGAGACCTGAAGTGTGTCAGCTTGGTCATGTGCCAAATACTGACATCTTCCTCGACATAAATCGCTATCAAGCTGTAAGTATTAGGCTTTAATGCTGATTTGTTACACGTAAATGAAAAAAAATGGGGAGGGATGGAAGTAGATTCATAGCTAGCTGTGCCTATGTTCTGTACTGCTGTTTATTGTGTTTAGAAAATGTCAGGTGCTAAGAATTTAATCTCCATATAATTATGAAATTCACAGCTGTCAGTCTACTTTTTTTGGTACAGAATTTCACATTGTGGATTACAGCATAAGTAAATGTGTATATTGAGTTGCTTCATCTGAGAGGGTTAATAGCAAGAGGGATTGACATCTTTTGGTTACATGTCTATATATGACAGAGAAGTAGTTGCATGGTTATTTAATGTCTATTTTTGCAATAGTGCAGCTGTAACACTGGGAGCTCATGATGAAATTAGGAAGTTATTGTAAGAAAAATTTATGATATTATTGTAATATTTTCTGCCAATCACATATCAGAATCATGTAGAGACACTGTAGAGACTGTCATAAAATTAAGCAGTTTGTATAATTAACTGATAAGATGTATGGTGTACAACGTGTTATTAAACAAATTGCAGAAAATAACATACTTGTGAATTCACTGAAAATTAAACTTTTCAAACTGGAAATGTTATGTGTGTGAAGAATAGCTTTCAGTTTATGGTTAGTGTCTGCTGTGTGTGTCAGGAATGTGATATATTGGAGTTTAAGTTTGATTATGGTAAGAAAGTGATGGAAAAGAATGGAGGACAAAGGAATGGAAAGAAGGAAATTGCGAAAGAAAAGTATGTATGCAAAGTTTGACGTTTTGGTGACCGTACATCTCAGTATATTTATCTCAGTAATTAACCAACTTGATGCACAAAATTTTGTTTTATAATAAGTTTATTTCATGCCTCTACATGTTTTGAGCACATGTGCTTATCATCATCATGAGGTCAAAATTGCATTACACAGCCTCTGGTATCATCACGCCTATAGGTGGCCGTCTCATGCACAGGTTGAGTCCTCTCTCAACCTGTGCATGAGACGGCCACCTATAGGCGTGTTGATACCAGAGGCTGTGTGATGCAATTTTGATCACCTGATGCTGAGCACATGTGCTCAAAACATGTAGAGGCATTAAATAAACTTACTGTAAAACAAAATTTTGTGTGTCAGGTTGGTTAATTACTGAGATAAAAAAGTATGTATGCAAGATTCAGGTTTGTTACACTGCATGAAATATATTTTCACAATTGTGATATATTTTTGTACAGACCATGCCATGTAAGGAATTTTTAAATTACTTTGAATGTTTGTACTTCAGTATGACGGAAACTGAAATTTCCCAATGGCAGTACTCTGGTAATAAATAAACCATGTCACTCTTACAATGACTTTATGTTCTTTGCAGGCTTCAGAAATCCCGGGAATTCGGATAGTTCAAGTGGCTGGTGGTCTACACTTTGCAAACAAGGACCACGTTCGGAGAAAAATAAATCGATTGATTGGAGGTGAAGCAGGAAATAAAACTGAGGTAAGATGAAAACACTTAAGGTGTTAACAGGTGAACTGTATCCTTTTGAAGTTCATGATTTGTTTCTGGCCTGTACTCAGCCTCCTTTACTGCTTGACACTTGCTTTCATGAATGAACTGTATCATTTATCAAACTGTTCCCTGATGATGAGGAGAGAGGTGGTCCTAGAGACATTGATTTACCCGCTGTTCAACCACATGATGCAGCTGCTAGCCGGCATAATGTTTTATTTAAATTGCTGCCATGTTTATGGTTATAGACTTATTTTATTAAATTCCACTACAAAAGAATATTGTTATAAACCATACTGTCTTCTGGGATGTTGTGACATGTATTCTGATTAGAAACTTACCAAAGTTTTGGAGGCAGCACACTTCACTGAAACTGTGGTATATTTCTACCAGACTGCAGGATGTTGCATAGCAGAAGGCAGGAGTCTTCATAGTCATGGTTATGTAGACCTCAAATGTTACAGATTTGTTATATGTAGTTAGAGAATACTTGTGAAGCCGTGCTAATCATGATACACATTTGTCTCTTGCAGCATGATGTGAGGTGCCAGCAGTCTACCACACAATGCAACAATGTTACAAATTTCCGTTTAAAATATCATATTGTAACAGAATGGCCTGGCTAACGAATAACCATGTTTGTTATTCGTCTTCTTCCTCAAGTCCTCCATGCTATTACAGTTAACACTATTCGCTCACCGTGTTGTCTCCTCGCACCTTACTTTAAACGCACAATTCACTTTACTCCACTGAATCACACACACGTGCTCTGACTGCTCTTCTTTCACCCGTCGCTTGCACGCACACACTGCTCCCGTTCCCACTCGACTGCCCTGCCCTTTTTTCCAGTTCATTCATTCATTCATTTATTTAGTATTCCAGAGATCCACCGAGGTGGATATAGAACTTGTCAGGTATAACAATAGATATAGTACAGAAAGAGTCATTACAATAAAATACTTGTGATAATAATACGGAAATAAGTCAAATCAAATTTATACAAGAATGCTATTTGCTCAGAATGTACAGTTCATCAGTAAAATACATAGTGTACTTAGACAGAAAAACATAGTAACAAGCCATGAACACTAACGTAATGTCCTATACAGAGTCTGAACTTAATACATACAAATATACCTACATACATATATGTTTACTTTCCATTAGATATTTACCGAACATGTTAAGAGGGTGTGCAGTGCGTTGTCATAATACCATTGGGGGTTAGATTACATGTGAGACAACAAAGAGTGGGACGTGTGAAATAATAAGTTTTGTTAGTAATAATGAATTTGAATGTCTTCTCCCACTCCGGTGCATGAGCATTCTCAAGGCATGATGTCACCAGACGTGCGGCAAGCCATGCTGAAAGGAGCAACAGCGTCATGTTACAATATCTTTGTCCTTATTTAACAGTGGTTTGTCACTTAGGCCACATTCACAGAACTGTATCAGTTTTCAGTTTTTGGTGACCGGTAGCGCAGACCACTGATGAGTCTGCAGAAGGAGGATTTTGCACAATACTAGTAATTTTACAAGGAATAGTGGCATTTCACAGCTTTAAAAATTCCATGTAAATTCCTTCCAGTCTTCTTCACCAGGCACATGAAACAATGCTGCACAAACTGCTTGAATTTTAGCTTTGTATCATTGAATTTAAGTATATAAACCTAGTCGTACTATGTCTACAAAATGTCAACACAATGCAGGCACTTAAAAACAAAAATTTTGTAAACTTAGTTGTCACAAATTACTTGCCCTTAAAGTGCTATTAATGTGTGATTTGTGAAATTATGTTGTAATAAAAAATGTGGATCTGTAAATTGAATGTGCAGTTGTAAATGAAGCTTACGTATTACTCATACGTCCGGAAGATGACAAAACAAATTCGTAACACAGAGAGGTAGATGTACCATGTCTCCAAGCTTAGGAAAATAAGATCTTGGCTTGTGTGGGTGTCTGAGCCAGTAACTTCCCTGTGGTTTCAGCAACTGGAATGTGAGGTGGGTGCCGATTAATGTTTTGTTAGTCATGGCAGGCAGGTGGTTACTATGCATCACAAATACAGTATAACTATTTGAACAAAAAGCATTCATTGGCAGTACTTGTGCAAAGGGTGAAATATTGAAACAAAAGTAGTGACAAATTTTTTTTATAAAAATTTGTTCATTATGTCATCTGTCTTTGGACAGGTCTGTAGCCTCTTTCAAAACATGTTCTCTAGAGAGTGTGATCTAGTGCTTTGCCTTTCAAGTTCCAGTATCTTCTCTTTTCCTTAAAGTCATTCAGCAGCTGATGTATGTCTTCTTCATCTTCTTGTCCCTTCTACCTCTCCTTCAACAGCATGCTTTAGAAGGCAGTTCCTATGCAAGACATGACCAATCCAGTTAGTCTTCCATCATTTTATTTTATCCTGCGTCAACTGTTCCATGTGAAAAAGCAGTATACAGAATAATGGAAAATTTTCAAATGACAGGTTTAGTGCTGGACAACAATAGCATACAAAAACTGAGTTGGTCTTGGATGTGGTATGATTTTCATAAGCTATAATATAGACAGCTAAAATAACCACAGTTTTCCAGAAGAATCCATGCAGTTCATAAAGTTGCTGCACATTATCTGAAACTCAGCATCTTGTGTGCAATGAGTGTGTTCAAAGTCACAGGTCTTGTCTCCTTATAGAAACATTACATTTCAGTTAATTTTAACTCTGTTCTTCAGGGAATTAACAGAAAAAGTGAAAATATATGTTTACCTTGTGCAGGATAGTTTCATGGCACATACATTAAATTTGTCAGTGACTGTTGTAGAAATGTTGTTTAATAAATGATTGATAAGTCGTGGATTGTGAATGTAGTGTTTTGGATACGAATCTATGTGATTATTGTTTGTGCAGGACTCTAAGAGAGGGTGTGTTTGAGCTATCCACATTCTTTCCAAGAACTGAAATACAGTATTTGGGGAGAAATCCATATATATTTTAAGTTTTAAGGCCTCCGTCATAAATCAGGAAATGTTATAATCAGGTACAAAACCTGCTGAGAAGTTCAAGGTCAGCATGTTGACTCTTCAGTAAAATAAGGTGAATTGAACTGCTGGAGAACAGTGGACCTGAACTCCTGAATTTGCAGCATGTAAAGTCTTCCTATGGGATACAGCTTCTTTGACAGCTCTCATGCTAAGTAGCATGATAGAAGAAACTCCCTGTAGTTTATGGTGACCTCTGTAGGAATATGATGGCTATTTAGCCTTGATACCAGTCTCCCAGGGGGGGGGGGGGGGGGGGAGAACTTTTTTTTATATGTCTTTTTTTTTTCTTCTCTCTTAAATTCAAAAAATTTTTTTTTTCTTTTACCAAAATTTTTTTAAAAAATCATCAGAACGATTTTAAA
>Ga0136643_10014969_pt1 | contig 11659 bp, 6 predicted proteins | sample TergutLab28metaG_FD_96883 | JGI IMG/M metagenome (GOLD analysis project Ga0136643, IMG submission 96883) | Labiotermes labralis P1 segment gut microbial communities from Petit-Saut dam, French Guiana - Lab288 P1 (version 3) (version 3) | ecosystem: Host-associated > Arthropoda: Insects >...
CTTATTTCTTCAGACGCATTTTTAAGTACACACACCAGTTCGTTACAACTTGAACAATCTATTTCACCATTTCGATTTAACAAACCAGAGTATAAATCAAAACATCCAGTCAATTCCGCCATCTTATGCACTTGTAATAATTGTGTCTCACAAAGAAACATTTCATTTGCTGCTCAAAGAGAGATTGAATTCCAGTATTTGCACTGACTAGAAAAACACGCACAAATTCTGTTAAAATGAACAATATAATATATTACATAATTTTGTAATATATAATTATATTATAAAATGATGTATGTCTTGAAGCTGTGATAACTGTGTGAATTATTATTGACCTCTGGTTTGCTGATCCTTGAACTGTTGTTTGCAGATAAATGTACTGCCTCACTAGTTGATTATTGTTTATCAGTCATTGAGGTAGTATGGGTTCTGTGCAGTATACTCCCTGGCATCATAAAATGTCAGGTTATGAGGGAATAATTAATGACATTCTGAAAGTGTGTTGATTTCTAATAAGCCTTCCATTAAGCAGCATTGAAATTATGCTTCATCACACAACCCATTTACTGCATTGATGAATTTTTTGTTTAAACAGTGGCTCGTGTGTATATTTATATGTACATTTACAAATCTGAATACAAATGCCTGTGATATAAAGATATTACTGTTGAAGATTTTCCTATCCAACCTGTAATTACTCATTATGAATATATGTTTTTGTTTTTGTAACATGTATTTCACAGAGTCAAATATGTATCAGTAAGAGGAGTTTTAATTGCTGTCAATGAAGTATTTATTCCCATGGACACGCATTTATCCAACAGATGGACAAGTTCCTCAGCAATTAACACGATTTTCACATTTATTCATTGGTTGATACCAGTAAAGACATACAGGCAGATTAATTAAGTTTATGTTATGCATACTGTACAGCTAATACTACACTATAGTGTTACATACAATGATTTTACATTTTATTCGTTGGTTTTTTACCAGTAAAGACATTGTAATGAGTAGTAATGAAGGTTAGGTTATGCATGCTGTGTAGTTGTTACAACTTCATAATGTATTTAGCAGCAACCTCCACTTATTTATGCCCCATTCATATATGTGTGTGTGTTTCCAAGCTACTTGTTGCAGCATCATCAGTGTTTTAGTCACTGTTTCTTATTGTTGCACTCAACATATGACTTCGACCATATATTGATGTGTAATTTCTGTAATTGTAATTCATTCCTACAAGATTCCTCTGTAAGTTTGGCACTTAGCCTATCACAGTTTATGTTGCAATAATTAGCATCGAAATGTGCCTCTAAATAAACGACATAAATGTGTTGGTGAATTAATCCAAACGTACAGGAAAGGTTGACTTAGTAGTTTGCCATTTTATTGATGAATCTACCGCCTCTCCTGACGTGATGAATTGGTACAAACGTTTAGTAGAGGCGGCAAATGTCACGCAATTGCATATTAGTACGGTACATCTCCCATAGATGGCGGTACATTTTGTGGACCACCACATATCATTGAGTTTGTAATCGTAATCTGTGATACTACATGAGAACCTAGGAAACCGTGATAACTTAAAAATGGCGCAGTGTGTTCGTTGTGTGGGGCTCCATGATCTGAAATCGTATATTTTGTAGGTAAAGTGATAATTGAAAGACTGAATTTTGGTAATAATGGCGTTAAATTTTAACAACATCTGTCGATTGTGTATGGGAAGAAAGGATGCGTTATTGCCACTCTTCAGTGATAGGAAAGGTCAAATAATTTCTCTTCCGGCAAAAATAATGAATTTCGTACCACTTTTGAAGGTATGTGTTCTGATTTTGTGATGGGTTGTGAATTTTTAAGTGACTGCACTTGTTTCGTTGATACGCGGTTATTGTACGTTAGCACCTTAAACCTCCAGGAAAAGAGTATCAAATCACCACCTACTATGCTGTACATTATTGCTTGGTAGCCTAGTTCTTTTTTTAAGGTCGTGTCTCCACATAGTCTCGTCATATTCAGTAAATAAGGAGTTTAACCTGTAGTAATATGTCTTCGAGACGTCGTGATCAGTTAAATATAAATATCCAATGTTTGAGCTCTCAATGCAGTGTGCTTGCGTTGGGCAACTACCTAAGAAAAATGACGTTTTACTTCTCTGTTCATCTACGATGTAAATTTGAAGACCCTGTGTTTTGCTGTGGCTTTGAAAGGATTTTGGGGTAGGGGGGATTTGTTATAATATACTAGGAAAATGTTCAACAGGTACTAAGTTGTATTGGGTGTCTACGAGCAGGCCTTGACAGTGGTAGATTGCAGGTGATTTTGAGTTTTCTTACTTGTTATTGTTTGGTATGTTACCTATTCATGTTCCAGCAGTTTTAGTGTTTATTCGTAACTACATCTTTTTAAACATAGTACACATCCTGGTGAAAGATAAAAATGAATAGTGTTCAGTAAAAGAAATTCTGTGCTATTTTCGTTGCACTTTATGTTGTTATACTGTCAAGCAGTCTCATGATTATCATTGGCACATGTAACTTGTAAATCGAGTGACACATAAGTAATATTACTTTGGATATAACATGTTGACTTAGGTTACTACAAATGCATTATTCTGTTGATCAGAATGTTTTATTTTTAGCTGTACTTCAAAATTTGCCCTTTTCAGGACTGAAAGAATGTATTTACTGGGAAATGACATATAACAAGATGCCATTCATTTCGTGACTTGTCAAGTTGTGCAGTAGTTACCAGATTTCTGTCATTCCTTCATAAAAATTCATCACCTCTTATAAGAGTAAAATTTGTGATTCTGAATATCAAATAAAAGTTAAAGTGACCTACTTCATATTATTGCCCCCTCCAAAAAAGTGTTTAGGGAAATGCATGTCGTAGCAGTACTGGCCTCACACTGTGTTAGTTTAGATTATTTCTTTGTTCTTTTTATGGCGAAAGTATATATTTTGGTAGAAGTCCGAGTATTAGATAACAATAAGTACCCATTCATTTAAACATTTATCATTATTTTATCACTTCCAAATGCAGGCCATGGAATAACATGAGCTTGCTGCATATTGTTGTCCAAATTAAATACTAAAGCAATGTAAGTGTGAAATCGGTATCCCAGAAATGTGATGCAGCTGTCCGGACAGAGTGGCTCACTACTTCAAGATGATGTTAGTTGACAATCAGTTAACTTGACTCATGTGTTCTAAGTGACCTGCTTTATCCAGATTTGTTTTTTCAGCTTTTTTCTGGTGATGGGTTGCCAGCCCAAATATGTAGGCAGTGTATACGGCTAGTTAATACATCATACAAATTCAAGCAGCAGTGTGAAAGTTCAGATACAACTCTACGACAGTATTTAAGAAGTCAGCCATATACAGTAAGTGCTTCTGCCAATGTTATATCATTGTTTAATGTGAGGCATATTTTACTGTCTCATTATAAATTTGTATCATAAGATTTATGAACTATTAAAATATTTAATTCATTTCAGAATGTTGGTACGTAAGGAAGGGTTGTCTTGACTAGTCACTATTTTGCACATTTGTTGAATAGTGTATGTGTATATTGGAGAGTCATTGTCTTGCAGAAATGTTCCGTATAACATTTTTACAGTCCTTCATGCCTAAAGTAGTTCAGTTTTTTATAACTTCTAATAAAAGTGTATTAGGAATATGAATGTGTGTAAAGTTCAGCTAAGAGTGAATAATATTAAATGAGTTTATTATTCACAAATACACACTGATTTATATTTCTTTGTTAGGAAAATAGTGATGAAATAATCCACTCTGTGTTCCGAACTGACAATAATGAAGATTGTTGGAAGCTCACGCCTGTAAAAAGTGAAGTTACAGAGGACGACATTTCACTAGATGAACTTGCTGGTGATGGTGATGACCAAAGGTAAGATCCAATTTGGAAGGTTCAAAGTTCAATATTTGTGTGAAAGAACCTTTGAAGAACTCATTTTCTTTATGCAGTAAGAAGTTGGCGAATACTTCTTGCACAGAAACTTGGCAATTCTGTACTGCATGTGACCCTAAAGTGTTATTATTTTACATGCATATGACAATGATTTAACCCCATGTGTCAGATTTTAGTTAAAAATTTGCTTCATATCGTAGATTATCAGCCACTAATTTCTTGAGTGTCTGAAGGTTACTGATAGTAGTAGTATGTGTGCTTGTAACATCTGGTGCAAAGTTAGCAGACTCACTAAAAAACATGGCTGTGTTGTTTCCAAGAGTGTCTTGGCACACTTTTGTCCAGGTTCATTTAGTTTGGTGACAGTAAATGTGTGTTTAATGCTTGGCGCTTAGTGTCTTCTATTACATGCCAGTGTGCCAGCCAGCATGAGTAGTTTTTTCTTCCATAGGGAGCATCTGTACGTGTTTGAGAAAGTTGTTTGTTTTAGTAGAAAAACAACTTTTGTTAAGAAAATTGTTGGAGCTATCACAGCTGACAGTGTAGTTTATACGTCTAGCAATTAGAGGCAGATGCACGTATTTTCAGTACAGAAAGTTATGCTAAATTGAGAGAATTAAATCATATCAGAACTAGTCTGATGAATGACAGTGTAGGGAAATTTGTTGATCAGACATCATTTAACAAATGAGTGCAAAGAGAGTGAATTCCAGGATTGAAATGTATTTTTTAAAATAATTCGACTAGTGAGAAAACGTGTCGGTGAATTCTGTGACTATAGAGATTTGATGAGGTTAGTATTTTAGTATGTTCAATCACCAAGAAATTATAATTTAGAAGTTAATATTTGATTGTATTGTTTTCATTATACTTAGGTTTAAGATAGAGAGTGTCTAGAATTGACTTGAAAATGGCTCTCTACTAGCAAAAACTTGAAGTTGCAGTATATGACTTGGTACTTTATATGTCAGTATGATAGCTGTATAAATGGGATTTCATATTTGTAAGCATTCATATCTGGGTTTAGACAACACACAGTGGAAGGGATCAAGAAAATATAAAAATACAGACAAACCTGGTTATAACAACATCAGTTTATATGATGCCTTGCCCTAAGAGTCAGATATTCTGTGTTACCAATTAATTCCTCACTGTTGACCATAATATTACACTGCTGGGTTATAACATCACTCATTTATAACAACACAAAGTATTCAGTCTCTTTCATGACATTATAACCGAGTTAGACTGCATTTTTATATTTACGGACTTTGACAAAAATAGCCTGTCAGTTATTTTTACGTAAGAGATGTTATGTGAAGTGTACTTCTATGTAGTATTTCTCTAGTTAATTTGTAATATGTGTACAGAATTATACCTGTTAGTATTTGTTTGACCATATATGTATTGTTTATTAACAGATTATCTGATGAAGGAAGTCTCAGTGACCAAAATGAATTTAAAAATTCTCAAGCGGGACCTTCAACTGTGGAGAATAAAGGCTGCAGTAAGAAATTAAGGAAGGCAAATATTTCATCAAAAAAGCATGTGAAAGAAAAGAAAACTGGAAAGAAATGGACTTCTTGTGAAACTTTAAATACTGAAAGCAACATAAAAGCCGAAAATGAAACAACAAATAATGAATCCGAAAACTTTGTTAGAGTAACGCATCTTGGGAATAATGATAATGATGAGTTATTAAGTGATGTCAAAATTGAACCTTTCATTAAATTGGAAGTGAAAGTTCCAAAACTGAAAGAGAAGAAAAGTTTTTTGTGTCATGACTGTGGGAAGAACTTTGCACGTAAGCAGCATCTGTTACTGCATTTGAGGACTCACACTGGGGAGAAACCATTCTCATGTAAAGTGTGTGGTGAAAGTTTTGGTATGAGTAGTAATTTGAACAAACACATGCGAATTCATACTGGTGAAAGGCCATTTCTGTGTACTATGTGTGGTAAGTGCTTTGGTAGGAGTGATACGCTTACGAAACATATGAGATGTCATACAGGAGAGAAACCATTCCATTGTAACGTGTGTGGCAATAACTTTGGACGTAGTAGTACATTGATAAATCACATGCGCACACATTTAGGAGAAAAACCGTATTTATGTACTGAGTGTGGTAGACGGTTTGTACAGAGCTATGACCTAACGAAACATATGAGATCCCATACAGGAGAGAAACCTTATCGATGCACGGTGTGTCGTATGAGTTTTGGACAGAAAAATAGTTTGAATAAACATATGAGAAGCCACACAGGTGAAATTCCATTTGCACCTATAGAATTTCAGAGAGCTATGCCTTACGTTCATTACAGACCAACTGTAGCAGATTTGACACTGGAGAGAATGCACTGCTAATGTGAGGTGGACCCAGATATAATGAAGTTCGTAAATTATGTATGAATTTGTTCCTCTTCACAGAAAATGTATTTATTAAATTTGTGTATGACTTTTTCAGTCATTGTGGTGCCTGTTATATTTTGGAACAAAGTTTTTAAATTGTACAACAATTATGATACAGGAACTTATATTTATTACTGAACTTGATAATTTTGGAGGTCTTTGGTTAAGATTATTAGTGGAAAATACTGAATGTTGTGTGTTGCTTAGTTATTTATGCATATTGGACTATAACCAAAGGGCGTTAAAATACTTTTGTAATACTAATTTACAACTTTAGTGTAACTTAGGGTCCATTTAGTATATATGTGTGATCTATTGGAGTGTTTGGATGATTCTGGATTATTGTGCTTGGATTTTGCGTGAAGTTATCATCTTGAAAAAGGTAAAATTAATGCTATAACATGCCATGAAGGTACAGATGGGAGGTAGAGGTATTGCTTTACCCCTTCTATGATGTCAGCATTAGATGGGGGTGGGTGGTCAGCACTATGTCCCAGTTATTTTATGCCCAGGAAATGGACCCAATATCTATTATACTGAAGGCTAGATGGGCATCAGGACTGGTCTGGGTGGGTGAAGAAGATCTTGCCTCCGCCTGTAACAAGTTGTTATACCAACTGTGCTATTCCACCCACCACGTTATCCTCTTATGACAAGCTGCTTCAGAAGGTTATAAGAGAGTATTGGGTGGAATAATGATTGATTGATTAGCATTTGGGTTCGAGCCCTTACAGTCCCGATGCACCTAGGCCTTAATTAATGGACCCTTTGTACCCCATAGTCTTATACCAGTTCAAGAGAACCCTGTTCCTTTGCTAAAGTTCCAGATGGTCCCCAGACTTAAACTCTTAATATCCTCTGGATCCAAGAAAAAGGAACCCAGATATATATTGGCTGGAATAATGATGATGTGTAATGAAGTTGATACTATTTTTTGTGATGGTGGAGTGTAGAAGCAAGCAGTGTTACCAACATTTCAGAGGAACCTGCAGCCTCCATTTGCAGGGTAAAAGTGTAAACCAAACAAGAAAGGCTATCCTTATTGTACTTTTTGTGATTTTGTTAGTCACTTCATGCATATGGTAGGATAATACTACAGACTAGCTCATTACCATTCCGATCCTCATCCTTTCTCTTCAGCTCATTATTGACTAATCACTTTATGCTGTTTGCTCTGAGCAAGTGTTAGCATCTTTGAATAGGTAATGCGTGAATGCCTTAATAAATACCTTTGCCATGCCATTGTCTGTGGTAGCAAAATGTAATGCCAAAAATCAGTCTGACTGTGGTTCAAAGTACGTTGAAAATGAGTGCATTCTAGAATTATGCTCAGTTAATTTGAAGGAACAAACCCCATAATTCTAGTGAAGTTTTTTGGAACACTGATTGATTTTCAATTGGCTGCAGTTTCTTAGCCTGGAAGATATGTAGGAATGCAAAATTAACACAAAAATGTAACCTAATCAGAATTCTTACCACAGCATGAAGGAGAACATTTCCAGAAATGTATGTGGTGTACATTGGCAATATTTTGTTGTATTCCGGGAACCTATAACCATTGGGTTAAAAACTTCCAAGTTAAAATAGAGGCACCAGTTGTGGGCTTTTAAGCCCTTATTCCTATTGCAAAAGGAGGAGCTTTATTTAAACCCCTTAGCACCAATCTGTGTGGGTGTTATGCCAGAATTAATAACTTGTCAGAAGATACAAATGTCGAGACATAGCAAGTAAAGAGGCACGCTATACATTGGTGTGAATGCTGGTGCAGTCTCATGGGTGAGAAGGAAGCTTAATGCATTTAAATTGTTGGCCAATAGACTGCTTGATAAAATAATCTGCGCGGGTGTTAGTGGCAAACAGATTAGGCCATATGGCACAGATGGGGTTAACATGCCACACCCTGATTGCACTCCTTATCTATATAGGCATTCGATAATGGTACTCCATGGTAATGTGTCTTACAGGCCTTGCATGGTAGATACCCCCTCCTTTAAACAGAAGACAGGACTGTGAAACATTTTTGTACAGCTGTAAGATAATATCCAAACATATTCCTATTTGTGATTTGTTATATGAACTTAATCATCCATGTAGTTATTTATCTTTCCTGGCAACTTCAGAACTTATTCTGCCTCTCCTGCTAGGTGTCAGTGCTAAAACTGGGTGTTTAATGTGTGGCATGCAAAATTTTAGCTGGAAAAACAGAAATGAATAGACCACTTGGGAGTTGTACAGTAGATGCGGGTGAGAGGATTATATTGAAATGGATATAAATAAATGGGATGAGTATAATTTAACTGATTTGGCCTGGGTCCCAGTGTTTGATGCTTGTCAGCATTAAAATGGACCTTTTGTTTCATAAAAGGCAGAGAATATGTTGACCAGATGAGTGACCTCCAGCTTCTCAGGAAGGACTGGATTCTGTGGAGTTAGTATATTCACCTCGGACATTTTACAGGAGTGTAAATCGTACACTGGACATAAACAGACTATTACTCAGTATTTTTACTGCCATTTATATTGGAGATTTGTGTTTTCTCATGTAAGAGAACTGTTCTTTTATGTTTTCAGGGTTGTTTCTTGGAAATTCTTCCTGTAAGTTTTGTATTGTGAATTGACCAGCAAAAGTAATGAAGGAAATCAGTAAGTAAATGCAGTACTTCGCAGTAGAGCATCCTTTACTATATTTAAACTTGTAAAAGGCCTGCATTCATATATGCAAACACATAGGAAAACACCCCTAGAAATTAAAGTTAATGTACTTAGACAACAAGGAAGTTTACTGTATTTTTAAGACATGGCTGCACAATCTTTTTATTTTCCACAAAATGCTGTTTCATAATGTTTTCTTTCTTTCTTCAAATAATATGTTTTTCATAAACCATGTACTGAAAACTTAAATATGCATCCCGGTGGGATAAAGGTTAATTTAATTTCATTGACTTTCAGGAAGAACATATCATTATAAGCAAGGCACAAGCCTCTTGGACTACATCAAATTTCCCAGTCTGAATTGATTTTATGTTACTTCACCCCTATCTGGGTGACCAAAATTTTTTTTTTTGCCTCTTCCCTCAATTTTCATGTTCCCAGGAACTGATTTCTTCATCCTTAGCATACATAAATGCCAGAAGACCGTCTTGGAAGAAGACACCAGTTACCTTGTTAATTAGATTAGGAATGGTGTACTCTGTGGTGCAGTACAAAGACTGTTTACTAAGTTATTCATTACTTTGCAACTCATACATTTTCACAGTACACACTTAAGTGTAATTTCAGAAGTCTATTCTAAGGAAAAAGGAAGTGCCAATGAATTTTGACAGGTTATTTCTACTTTCTGCGTTTAATTATACATACATTTGGAGGCTATTAACTCTACATATGTTTGCATCTGTTGCAGGCAGATACCATGCCTTGGCAGTCCCTGAAATCATTCGTACTGCAGTTTGGTGGAAAGTTACATGTGTCATTTAGTGACTTTACTGAAACCAAAGTATCATTAAATGTATGTGCATTAAAAACAGTTTTCTGGGGTCACTATTGCACAGAAACTATCATTACCATATTCTCATAGCATATAGCTTAGGGAAGTACAGTATTCCAAATCTACCATAATCCGGGAATGGGCTTTCTTATATACCTGCATTGCCTCTGTACTTAAAAAAAAAAGATAAAGATGATGATGATGATAATAACAATAATAATAATTGGTATAGGAGAGGTAGTACCTTCGTAATGGGTTGACCCTGTACTGGTTCTCACCAGCCCAGGTGTGCAGTAGTGCAACTTGAGGCACCAACCACTCACTTCCCTGCACACAAGACCGTCTGTGCGTAGTAACTACATCCAACCAGAGGTGAGCCTGTTTAAGTGGAACACGGTGGATCTAGAGGAGTAAACCTCGAAAAAAACCCTGTAGTCCAAGGTGTACACTACCGTGCCGAGGGACTACAGATGCGTCTGCGGTGGAGGGTAAGAAACCAAGATTGGTGAACTTCGAGAAGTGGCGACACTCGGATTCAAGCGGCCTTACTGTGGCAGGTGGGGCTATACCGCAGTGGACAGAAGACATCCCTAGCTACTCGTGGGACAGTGATGTTGATTAGAAAACAAGATACTACACAACCAGGAAGAAGGAAAGAGCAGAGGTCCTCTGGGAGCATTGAAGAGAATGGTAACCATACCAAGGAAACTCAACATGGACCATCGCAAAGTCCACCTAACATTGGAGTCAGGCAAGAAAATGGAAAGAAATTGAACAAATGAATCTGATGGAGATGAAGGAAATGTGGTTTTTCATGTACATAAAAAAAAACACATTAAGAGAACTATAAGGAGGTATATAAATTATGGAGAGAGAGGAACCCAGTGATGAGAATGAATAGATGCAAAAGCATTGTTAAACCAGAAGAACTGCATCTTACAAGCTAAAAGAATAATGGCTGTTGACATTGATAAAATAAAAGAAAATATTAGACTTAAAATAGGGGACGACACAGAAGATTACACAAATGAAGTGAATTGCGACAAAATGGATACAAATATTATAGAGCACCACAAGAGAGACCAAGATAACAACAATACTGGCTTTGGAAAGTAGAGAATAACAAACACCCAAGTGCTGAAGGAGAGCAGCACACAGTTAGGAATAAGCTAAAGGAAGACCTACAAATAATGTGGCATAAAGTGAGGCTCCTACAAATGTCTGAGAGGGAGAAGCTGCCAAAACTAAAAACAAACAGCAAACTGATAAAGCTTCAGGAAGAAATAAATGGAGCAATTGAAGAACTTTTAGAAGAAGATGAAATCAATATAACAGATATAAACAACGTGATATACGCTGCAGCCATAATCATGACACAAACACTGAATGAGCCCAGCAAAAGAAGCAAAAGTAGAAGAGATGTTGAGTTCTGGAAAATAATAATGCAGAAACAGAGAAGCAGCTGGAGAGAAGAGTTATCAATAATAGCTGACACTGGTACAGGCTCTGATAATGGAAAGCTTAACAGGAAAAAGAGGTAGATTTTTAAAAAATATAGAGTGACATGCGCTAGGGAAGTTGCACAGTTGACCAAAACATTGAAGCAGAAAGTGCAAGCAAAAGCCCAAAGAATTAGAAGGTATGAAAAAAGGGAAACCCAGTAGAGTCAGATTAAGATGTTTAAAGAAGACACTAACAAATTTTACAGAATCCTAGGCATGAAGAATATAGAGGCCAGAGAACCTCCCTCTATGGCAGAAGCAGAGACTTACTGGAAGTCACTATGGGGAGAAGAAGCACAGCATAATGAAAGAGCAGAATGTATAAGAAGGGAACAGA
>Ga0136643_10014972_pt1 | contig 11658 bp, 8 predicted proteins | sample TergutLab28metaG_FD_96883 | JGI IMG/M metagenome (GOLD analysis project Ga0136643, IMG submission 96883) | Labiotermes labralis P1 segment gut microbial communities from Petit-Saut dam, French Guiana - Lab288 P1 (version 3) (version 3) | ecosystem: Host-associated > Arthropoda: Insects >...
GAAATGCGGGGAATTTCTTGACTAGCTGCAAACCAGTTAGCTTCTCAAGAAGGACTCTGCACCATGGAGTAAGTAAGTAAGTAAGTAAGTAAGTAAGTAAGTAAGTAAGTAAGTAAGTAAGTAGTTGTCTTTCCAGAACGTTTAGCTGATCAGGTTAGGCACTTCGACCAAATTTGTTTGTATATGCAGAAAATATTGAACACAGCAGAAATAATTTTCTCGCAATGTACGAATGTTATGCGCCTCATTCGGAGATGCTGTTGAAAACCGCAAAAAACATCCCCCCCCCACCCCTTAGATCTGAATAGGCCTTTTGTCTGTGTTAAAGACAACAGTACTTATACCAGCATTTTGTTGGGCTTGGTGCTTTTGTTACAGAGAACAATAAATACACATACATTTTGTTGGGCTTTGTGCTTTTGTTAAAGACAACAGAATCTATACCAACATTTTGTTGGGCTTTGAGCTTTTGTTACAGAGAACGGTAAATACACGTACGTTTTGTTGGGCTTTGTGCTTTTGTTAAAGAAAACAGAATCTATACTAACATTTTGTTGGGCTTTGTGCTTTTTTAAAGAGAACCGTAATTATACCGGCATATTGTTGGGCTTTGGCTTTTGTTAAAAAAATTGTGATTATACCAGCATTTAGAGGGGATTTACTCATTATCTGCTACGTAATTAATACGCACTACTTCCTGTTAACTGTTTTACTCTCGTTGTCTGTTGATTCTTTGTCGCTGTAGGGTGAAGTGTCACTATATCATTATTTTCAATCAGTGACGACATTGTTGGTGGAATGTAGCACCTTTTTGTGTTAACTGCTAAATGGCAATAGTGTCAAATCTTCGATCCTGATACGTTGCCGACAGCAACACTGCAGTTGTAGTCGACGGTGTATTTATTTTTCCTCGGATCGTCATTTGTATCAAACACAACGCAGAAAGTGAAAGTTGTCTGACGTCATACAGATATGGTGAATCAACAGCTGTCACACATGTTCAGAGATAACATTAGGCTTAACAATTACGCTTGAATTGTGCGCAAGTGCAAAGCCAGCCTTGTCCCTTATTACCTGAAACTGATATCAAGTAGGGGAGGAACACGTGAGTGGAATCTGCGGTGGTGTACGGAGTACGTTAGCTTGTCCGAAGAGGGGCTCTGGTGTGGGGCCATTGCCGCTCCATCCTGCGAAGGAGCTGCAGTGAACTGTGACCCGACCAGTGTTGTTCGAGAAAGCTTAAAGGCTCAGGGAATGTATACAGTACGTCAGATCGCCACGTATACGGCTTAGGTACCTTTTTGACAATTTCCGGACTTCATGATTTTTCCTTTTCATTTTTAAACGGTGCTTGTCAGAATTAGAACAGTTATTTTTAACGTTTCGTGATACAAACAGTAACAGCTTCAAATGTAGAAAGATGAATCGTAGCAGATCGGCAACTTTAAACTTCGAACATCAACGTATATTTCCTAAAGCCATGTGATCATATTTGTAAATCGTCATAAGAGTACATATAGGAATACATTTAATATAATGATCAACAGTACTGTTTTTTTCAGTGATGTGGGATACTAATAAGTTAATGTGGCGACTTACAAACTTATCACCGTGAAATCACATCTGGCCTGTTAGCCTAGGTCTGTTTTAAGCTCAGCGTGTCCGAAGTGTTTAGGTTTTTACAAAGTCATGTAACTTTCTTTGTCGCTTTTGCAATGGAAGTAATGCTTCGGAACAAATTGCAAGCGCTCTTTGTATGCCTTTTTCCAGTTGAAAATCTGTTCCATTTATAAACCAAGTAATTAAATGCTGAGACGCTTAACCTACCATGCGAGTATCAGTCTTAATATTTTTTTTTTCAGAAAAATAATAATAAAATTTGGTGTTATTTATATTCATGTCTTTGTTGTATATTTTGCTTTCTTTGGTCAATCTGTTGCAGAAATTATACAGTAAATTCGTGGAATAAGCTAATTTTCACTAAATTTGGTATTATGATCACCAATTTATAATACGCATATTTGTGTTGTTAACATTTGTTTCTGCATACATGCAAGATAAATGAAACAGAGTAGATATTGGTTTATGGACCCTTTGCTAGAGGAATTGCCGTATTACACCATTCGGAATATAGACTTTGTTTCAGTGGGAATACATTGTTATATGTAAAGAAAAAATATATCTTCTCGTGCTACATAGTCTGTAACATCCAGTATTATCAACATTGACTAAGGAGAGCTTATTTTTAAAGGCAAATCTTAAAATGAGTCATTACAATTTTTAAAAAACCCGTGACATAGCAAAAATATATTCTTTTGGATTTGCTTTCGGCACACCACAATTTAAGAGTTACTTCCCTTTGCTCACCAAAATCTTGTTCACCGCGTTGTCACAAGTGAGATGTCGAGTTTGTCTTTAGTTATGTTAACTGTTTTAGGTTTGAAGTAATGGTGGTGGTGTGCCTTTTGTGCATGTGCAGTGAGAGTGGTTTGAGAGTTCTTAATTCGTTGCATGTCTTAGCACTTCATGCACTTCCCATACCACCGTACTTTGTTACGCCTGTGTGCGGAAATTTTGAACTAATGTGACTGTAGTATTTTTGTGGTACCTTTCACATGCCGCGTTCTTTGTTTCCGTAATTACACGTTATTATATAGAACTGATAAATTTTCATCTTCTAGTTGCACGATATTTACAAACTGTTTGACAAATAACCCGGTCACGGGTCCGAAATTGAAGCGGTGATCATTTCGAGGGCATGTTATAGAGCAGTAAGAAACATCGGGAGGGGTATGGCTGCGGTGGTCAGCAACGACAAAGAAGTTGGGCAGCGCCCCTGGGCCGACGTGTGGCCTGACTGCAGCGACGAGGACGAAGCAGCTCAGTCAAGAACTCGACGTTGTCGTGGGAAGGTAGGATTCCAAATCGAAACATCAGAATAGTTTTAATTTAAGAACTAAGATTAAGGTATTTCGACATCGCAGGTCCAAGGCACATAAAATTATAATGCGTCTGTCGACGTTATATTTATACAATGTCGCGTTAGTATTCTCGACACGTACGAGTAGAAAATACACATTTCGCTCTATCCTCTGTCAAATAGACTTTGTTCGCGCATTTCTTACCAATAAGCCACTGACTGAAGTCATTGACACATTCTAAGATACAAGTAAAATATAAATGACAGCTGTTGAGAGGTAGTATTCTGTTTTTTTTAAGTTGCTTGTTGAGAGAGTTAAAAAAGGACATTTTTTTATCTCGGATCTAAGTTAATATAATATTTTAATGACGCGTGCATGCGAAGAGACGACTTCTGACATCCGTGAGTGATTGGTATTGTAATAGTACCACGTCTATCAAAAAACAAAGGGTAAATTAAGGGCGTGGTGTGGATTAAGCTGGTTGAAGACGGACCTGTAACAGGCTCATTCGAGCAAGTAAGTAAAATCCGAGTTTCACTGAGGGAGTAGGAAGTTTTGGAACATATAGTCGACTGCTGGTTTTCGTAGAACGCCAAATACCTATTTTATTTTTATGCCTGGGGAGATATTTGGCAGTAACAAGTAATAAGAAGTAATTCCTGACAATTCGCAGATTCATATCCTTAGTTTATTACCTCTTGTGTCTTAAGGTGGCAATGCCTAAAATTGCTTTACCCGCCAAGCTTAATTTATTAAGTTCTACTACACTTACACATGACTGAGGAATGAGTTCTTAATTAGGAATCAAAGTTGAACCTCTAGCCATGCAAGATTTATTAAGCTGTACCTGGGTTATGTAAGATTACGAAATGAATCCTGATAACTCTTGTGCCCGGTTAGATCCCTCCAGATGATAAATTAAGCAGCTGGGAGATCATCTTTGTCCCTCCATGACGCCCGTTGTAATGGCCCTTCCCACTTTATGATCGAAGCAGCTTATACGGTGGGAGGTGCTGGGCTGGACAGTTCACTGCATCCGTGTTGTCACTTGTAGTGCGTGTACACATATGCACTGCGCTTGTCAGTTATAATTCACACTTAAATGTCATCGTTCGTTGGTTTTCGTGTGATTCTCAGGGTACATAACTATAATATGACTGAACACCGTTACCTGAATTAATTTCAGATATATGTTGGTGAGTTTTCTGGGAGGCGAAACCCAACCATTTGCATAATGTTCGGACCAGCTTGGCCTGACCTTGGCTGGGGAGAATTTCATTGGAGATTACTGCGGTTTTTACCTGTAATTAGCTTTGCATCAATGCTTCAAACTCATTTTTATCCTAATGCTACATTTCCCAGAAGTGCAAGTGGGCGAAGCCGAGAATTTTCAAACAAGCAATGTTCGTCCGTATATCGAGGAATACCGTACAGAAAAATGCTTTCACACTGGCTTTCTCACGCATGGATAAACAATTGGGTATTAAAAGATGGATGATTTTCACACTTCAGCGGTTATTATCGGAGGCGCAGTTGGTTCAGGCACTGCGTTACACGACGGAAGGTCGTGGGTTTGATTCCCAGTGGATTCATTGGGATTTCTCATTGACTTGATCGTTTCGGCCGAGCTATGGCCCTTGCGTCAGCTTAGCTTCTAACAGAAATGAGTACCTGAGGTATCTCCTGCTTTACGTTCAACATACTTTTACCAGCAGGACAATCGGGTACTGCATGAGGGGATAAACAGTAAAATGTTGTTGTTCTGCAGTAAAGGCACTGTCGCTATTCCTACCCTCGTTTGTTCTTTCTTTCTTTCCTCCCTTCCTCCTGTATTTATTTCTTCCTTTTCTTCTTCTGATTAAACAAAATAATACAAACTGTACGCAAGCAAATTTGCTTACTTCTTGGCCCTACGTCACTCTGAGAGGTATAGCCTCCTTAAGGCAGTGCGCGGTAAACGAACTTAATGTAGCAGGAAGGTGAAATGACTTGCGTAAGCAGATAAGATAGCAGTTGGTCAGTTACGGTAGTTCGGATGAATTTTTTGTCTTTGCATTGGGAGGGTTACTGTATGGGGAGCGCCGATAATACTGGGAGACCTGCAATGGGACGGAATTTTGGTGTTAGCGTGGGGGAGACAACACTCAGACCAGCTGAACTTCCTATGCCCTGTGAAGGAGGGAAACCACGGAAAGTCTTAGTCGGGTTGACCGATCACAGGACTTCCCAGATTCGTAGGGATTCTGCCCTTGCGCTCAAAATATTCACAGAATTGATTCTTTGGATATATCACGAACATTTTGAACGCCATTAACTAATAAAGCTATTCCTATACAGGCCTGGGCGGGCCCTTAGGGCTTCAGGAAATTCAGGGACATGAAGGTGGCAAGGTTGTCAGCTCTACGCACCGGTCGCTTTTACCCCTCCCCCAGGTTATAACTTGTATCCCGCTTTATTCTCCCTTCTTCCTGGAGCGGAATAGTGTGTATCAGGTGTGTGGTTTGTTAGTACGTCGTTCCTCTTAACTGAGCCAGAAGGGCCGTTTAAAAGCGAACAAACTTTAACCACAGGTGCTCTCCATTTTCGCCTTCACCAAGGCTCTCCTCTTATCCACAGTAAACAGGCTGTTATCCGTGGATGGCAAACCTTTTGTAAATTTTATACCGTAAATGCTGGCTATATTTTTTTAGCATCGAGAGCGTTCATGAGCTTGGAGCATTTATAGGTGGAATTTTAAGTCACAAACAGTACTGTTGTAATTTTTATTATAGGAAGTACATTTAGAAAAGTGGCTTATTTCATATAAATGTCACATTTTCAACGGGAAAGGCAATTTTTAAATATTCTGTGTTACAAACAACTTTATTTGCAAATCGGCATATTACCAGACAATAGTCGGTTCAGCCTATACACCCGAAAATGTTTGATCTTTGCTGCTCTTGGCTTGTAAATTACTTTCATTATCTGCGGCAATATGTAAGAAATACTCTCTTCTCGTGGCACTTAGTGTAAGCATGTCATTGGCTCATCGCCACTGATGATGTCACTACTCTGTGATATTTTTCTATAATTTTAAGTTCAATAAAACCGCGCGTTTCTTTTTTAGGAAAACAAATATAGTTTCTAACAGTCTGTCGTAAATTTGAAATTATGAAAGTCTGTGAGAAATTTTCAGTTGCTACATATTTTAAAGTGTGTGTCGAATTGTAGGCGCAGGGAAATAGTTCGGTAGAGTGCATAAAAGGAAAGTTTGCACTTCGGTGATTAGGTGCGTAGTGAGTCCGACATTTGACGGACATTTGCACTTTGTCTTTATCGAATGTACCTTGTGTATAAACTGTAAACTTAATCGCAACTGAACAATCAACGTTCAGTACACATACATTTGTTAGTATAAGTTAATTATATAGACCCCACACTCATTTTGAAGACTGTAATAAATGTAATTTCTATTGCGTATTCAACTTAATGAATTTTAGACATTTTTTTTCATGAGATAAGGAAAGCGCCCTTCTTTCACTCAAGTTTTTTTTTTCAGCTGAAGAAATTACGTCTTTCGTTTATGATGACAGTGTTACGAATACATGTGCTCATTATTCCGTGTTCTCTTATTTGACTTCGTGGCACCACGGTGATGGCATAACGCATTAAACGGCTCAAGTGGACATGATTATCTCCGGCATTAGCAAGGCGCAGAGATATGGAGAGCGAAAGTGAGAATATTATAGTTAGTGACTGTAGCTAAGTGAAAGATACAACAAAAAACTTTCATTTTTTAAACTCGTAATAAAAATTAATTGATATTTTCAGCTTGGATGCAGAAAGGTACATTGACGAATCGTTTCCTGGACTGTCAGAATCATTTACTACCGCAGCTAAATTTTTCGCAACAGAGACAACACACGCCACATACAATTTCTCTCCTGCTTCTAAGAAAATTAATTACGAATTTGAATGAAGAGCCCCCGTGACACGTTGATGAGAGCTTTCCTTGGGTTCAGTGTGTTGCACATTCATTGTTTTAAGGACTAAACGCAACCATTTTACTTAACATAAAATATAATTTAATATCAAATCTAAATTAGTGAAATTAACAACGAACCAATTATTTGCCATTCTCCTGTTTTGTTGCTGGTTAAAGCGTGTATTTTTTTCTGTTTCTCATCCATGAACACGAAAGATGACTGATTGTTATGGAATGAAGTGAAATGCCAACTTGATGCAACTAGGTAATTTTATTGATGTATTCTTAGCTCGACATGTTTCGGGTACACACGCCCATCATCAGGGGCATTAGATGTTGATTTGCAGCATATGGTTTTCTGCACAGAGTTTGTGGATGGATGGTGGTCTTGAGAGCCGCTGCGTAGGTCGTGTGTACGGTGCGGATGGTGCCGTGCACATGACCTAGGCGGTGGCTCTCAAGACCACCACCCGTCCAAAAACTTGGTGCAGAAAACCATATGCTGCAACTCAACATCTAATGCCCCTGATGATGGGCGTGTGTACTCGAAACATGTCAAGCTAAGAATACATCAATAAAATTACCTAGTTGCATCACATTGTCATTTTACTATATTTCATGAGGAAGATGCACGGTCAAACAACCCTCAAGACTGATTGTTACTTCGTACAAATATATGCGACATAGCAAGTGCGTTTATGGTTCTCTTGAACTCCTGCCAGCATATTTACATTTATTACATAACATGGTAGTAATACGAGACTATATTTTATCTAAAAATGAATGATGGTTTTCTGTCGATGCGATTTTTTTTTTGAGGAGGGTTTCGGTACTCTGGGTGATTATATTAAGAACTCCGGGACTTCATTTTGGGGCCATAGGCGCAGAAGTTCAATTTGTTTTAAAATTGTTATCCGACAGAACTGGTCATCAGCGATTCTTTGTTGCCTTTCGCAAAGGATTTCAATCGGTTAGCTTTTAATCTCGGGGTCTGGACAGCGTAATCAGTACAGCGACTAGATTATTGGTTGGACTATCGAGTAACTGTAGACTGATTCTCGGTAATGGCAAGGGATTTATCTCTATTCCAGAAAATCCAGACTTGCTCTGAGGCCCAATCAACTTCCTGTTTTATGGGTAGCGGGGTGGGATTTTTTCTCGGGTGTACAGTACAGCGTCCCAGCCATGAAAATGACCATTTACTTGCGTGCTGCGTAGCTTATGAGTAATAACAATCCTCCACATGCCTACGTAACTGGTATAGGAGCAATTTTATCTTTATTTTGCTCTGTATCAGTTCTTAACTTTTTTCGTACACCACATTCCCTTGAAGTCATACAGGAAATTGAAGGTTCGAATGACCCCTCTGAAACACGGTAATAGAAATGAATGGTCATGTTCACGGTCCAGCAAATTTTTCCCCGGAAAAAGCCTTCAACAGCCATTGGGTTGGAGGTTGAGTGGGCCCCAGAGCCGGTCTGGATGTGGTGAACACGTGAAATGTTCTGCCACTGCCGTAAATCGAAAAACGATACATCCGTTGCTCTCCTTGTACCCTATTAATGCGCAGACTGAGCTATGCCGACATACAGTGCGTGCCTCGGCCTTGTAGAGGCGTGTGTAAGGGCTACAGTATGAGATGAACTGCGACCGATTGCGATTGAAACTGTTTTATTGATTCATCACGTTTTGTTTAGCTAAATGTTGAATACAGTTGATTTATTCGAGTCTGAAAGCACAAATCCAGCATTTCTATAGGCCTTCTGTACGACACATGTAGGTAAATAGAACGTCTGTGATGATTACGTTAGTTACAAAATTTCTCTTCTTGCTGGTACTTCTCCTTCATTGTCTCGCAACCCACTATTGAACTTTATATTTCCCTTTACAACCAGCTATTTTCCTAGATGTTTTCGTGACACAGAATGTCTGTTAGCTCCGTCTCGTGAACTGGAGCATGGAATTAAACAATTTCTCCCTTTTCTCGGTCATTGTACACGCTCGCTCGCATTTAAAGCGGTAGGATTTTGGCCTTACTTTAGTAACCCAGGCCATAAACATGGTCTACCTTACGATAAAAAAGTACAGTCCTTCGGAAGTTGTTGATATACGCTCAGTTGCTGAAGAAACTTTACGAATCCTTACAGAAATGTCATTATCATGATTATAAAATCCTGAAATTGGACCTTATTTTGAATGAGGTAAGTTCAGTATACTCATATATATATATATATATATAACTTTTTCCATTACAGGCCCGGTGTGGCCCAGAGGGTGGGTAGAGGTATAGCTCTACCATGACCGCGGGACTAGAAGGGGGTGAGTGGTCAGCAGCACGCCCCGGCCGCACTTTACCCCCGGAAAAGACCCGGTGCCCATTTTACAGGAGGCTGGGTGGGCCCCAGGGCCCGTCTGGATGGGCGTAAAATCTCGTCCCCACCGGTATTCGATCCCGGACCGTCCAGCCCGTAGCTCAGTCGCTATACCGACTGAGCTACCCGGCCCACACTCAGATCGTATTACCTCATCTATTTCTGTAGAATTCTCCTGGCTATGAATACGCCTTACAAGTGGTAAGGTTTTCACTTGAGTTTTTTTTTTGCGTTTCTATTCTGTGAAATCTATGCAAAATTGTCCCATATTCCTGCTGTAGGAGTAACACAGGTGTTTAAGAACTTCTGAGAATAAATTTTGGTTGTCCTGCCACCTAAAACATATACAGTGATAATGACTTGTTGAGCTGTACTGAATCTAAAAATCATTTAGGACTTTAGGCCTCTTAGTGGGTTCAGTATTAATACTGGCCCTCTTTTTGGACACTGGAATAATTTAAATGAGCTGTATTCCAGAAATTTCAGACCTTTCTTTACTCTAACTTCAAGGAGAAATGCCTTCTCAGTGGCTCCAACCGACCTGCGGACCAGTGTCTTACGTAAACCTGGCAGAGGACAGTGCAGTGTGTATATTTATCATCTTGAGAGCTGGGAAAGTGGCAGTACAGTGTGCCTCGTAGAAACAGAATACCCACTATAAAATAATAAGCATTATGATATGTACATAATACATGTTAAATCCTGTTATCCTTTTGGAGCCCATTGGCAGCTGTTCGAAGCACCTGCCACAACAATACGAAAGCCTGCATTCTGTGCCCAGCATGAACGTTTTTCATATCGTTTGATTCTCCCCATATTCATACGTCATTTACCTGAGCACCGTAAACAGCCTGGTCCTTTAATATGCACGGGATATACATATTTAGTGTGAATTAGATAATTTTCATGTGTAATATATGCAGATGTCGAGTCTGAAAAGATTAGTGCAAAATACGTGTATAACTACATCAAATTCCTCTCAGCAGTATGCAGTATTTACCTTTTTTTTTTTAGGCGTGTTTGCAAAATTGCGAAAAGTTACTGTTGTTAAATATTTGTACATAGCTGACGTGAACATTAATATATGCCACGGAGGAAATATTCCAGTTACAAGTTATAAATATGGGCTAGGATTTTGTTTCCGTCCTGGACACGTCTTTAAACGTAGGCCACAAATTTATTGTTAGTGTTTGGTGTTAAAAGTTTAAATTTAGCTTAAAACCCCATAACTGGAATAAGCAATATTTTACGTTACATAAATGCAAGTCTGAACGGCTTGTCTTGCCACAGCTGACGACCATAAAATTCTAACGCCCTCATGACTGGGTGGATGATATTTTATCGATCGAACACTTGCCATCGTTTCAGAGAACGGTAGCTGACTCTGAACGTAGAGCGATTGCAAATTGTGAAAATAAGTTCACACAAGAAGAGAACGGCGCTCTTTCCCAGCGTGTAGTGGTAATTCCTAGCCGACGTTTCGGGATTACCTATCGGTCCCATCTTCAATGGCCAAGAATCTTTGATTCGTCTTCCTTGAAGATGGAACCGATAGGTTGTCCCGAAACGTCGGTAATGAATTACCACTACACGCTACGTAATAGCCCAGAAGTGCGCGGTTCTCATCTACTTCGCGGCGGAAGTTTCAAATTTCGCATTTTACACAAGGCAGTGTTAAAGCCGATGGCTACAAAAGGTGCGAGTTGTTTACAGGAACAACGCAGGCTTTATATCAATATCCAATGAAAGTTGCTTTCCAAGGAAAAAATATTCTACGTTTTCCACTTTCGTTACGCTGTCTGCGTCTTAAGGCGTAGATTGTAATGGGCTGTGTGTTTTGACGAACAGTAACTGGATTTATCCCACCGAGGACACATCAAATACTAGAAACTTTTATCATTTTAATATAATTACATGACCCGTTCTTTCTGCAGATTATTATACACTGTATAGTTAACAACTATGCGTATGAATTAAAATGCTTTGTACCCTCTACTGTTAGACTTTAGATCATTCATTCAAGTACCCTACTTCCCCGGGGATAAACGTGGTTTGTCCAGAATATAATAGTCTCCTAGCTGCCCAGAAAATTTCCGTATTGTTTATTTGAATCAAATGTGTTCCGAGAAGGTCATCGTTGGTTTCCATTGTCGTACTCTTTATCTCTAAGATTCATTTTAATATCATCTTTCATTTAAGACGAGATCTTCCAAGGAACCTTTATAGTTGAATTTTGCTGACTAAGGTGTGTACATTTCCAGTTTGTCGCATAAGCTCTGCACCCCCCCCCCCCCCCCCCCCCCCCCCTTTCCTTCTTTTTTTTTCAATTCAACCAAAACACAATCAACCATTTTTTTCTTTTTTTAATTAAATAAAAAAAAAAAAAAAAAAACAAAAATAA
>Ga0136643_10014976_pt1 | contig 11656 bp, 7 predicted proteins | sample TergutLab28metaG_FD_96883 | JGI IMG/M metagenome (GOLD analysis project Ga0136643, IMG submission 96883) | Labiotermes labralis P1 segment gut microbial communities from Petit-Saut dam, French Guiana - Lab288 P1 (version 3) (version 3) | ecosystem: Host-associated > Arthropoda: Insects >...
CAACTATAGTGGTCGTACCGCACCGCTAACCTCTAAAGTTGCATTTTATATATTTATTTAACAAATATAGGTACTGAATATTTTAAACATGGTATATACTCTCCGTTTTTTTCTCTTCAAAATGCAGTTTGTTTCATAATTCTAATGTATTTTGTTCCTGTAATATTCACATTTTATGTGCTAAAATTAAAAAAATAATTCCGGCGCCAAAAGTTTAATGACCCCAAATTCCACATAAACTTCACAGAAACTGAACCCGGCTGTCTGCAGGCAGACGACTGCAAGGCGACTAACCACTACGACCAAACTATAACTCGCTGACACTGCATTCCCTTTGCTTTTAAGGAGTTTCGCTGTGCGTGACTGCAGTTAAAGTACGTAAGATCGGAAATTAGCTTACGTCTCAACAATACAGGCTATTTACATATAACGTAACAGTGAGGTGCATTCGTGCTACCATTGTTGCAGCGGAAGAGCAATTAGTATTACTTATTCCGATTTTGTGTTTATAGCCTTAGGTATCCAGTATACAATGCGCATGCGCCATAATGTCATCTGTGGCCTGTCCGGCTGCACAATATCTGTCTACGTTATCTCACAAATGGCAAGATTTTCGAAAAAAACACTATCGAACATAAAACGTTTGTTTGAATTTTCCCTACGACTTTTGCCTGAAATATTTCTCATTGTTAGAAGAACTGAGCGAGGTACTATCACAGATGTACTCAGGTTTCCACGTAAAGTAACCGTTATCCTTGAGAGATTTAGCTGGAACTTGAATTTTCTCGACACATTTTCGAAAAATACTCTAACATCACACTTCATAAAAATCCGCCCAGTGGGAGCTGAGTTGTTCCGTGTGAACGGACAGACAGAAAGACAGATTGAGGGACAGACATGACGACGATGACAGGCGATTTTCGCAATTTTGCGAAAGCCTTAAAAACATAACTTTAATAAGAGAGCAAACACTTCAATTGAAATTGAAAATCACTTGGGAAAATCTTTCATATCATTTGCATTATCTCCAAATATTCTGGAATGTAATATCTTATAAATGGTTCCTCTAAGGTTATAAGTTCGCAAGGTGTAATGAGATTAAGGCACGCATAATATTCCCTGTAATCTTCATACAAAATTCGCTTTCTTAAACACGCGGATTGTCGACTTCTCACAAGGTTATTATTAGATACATTTTTTAAAAAAAATTAACACTTTTACAACACTTAGTATCACACTTCTGCTGCCTGTCTAATATTTTCCGAAGAAATCAGAACCCTGTCTGTCGGAAAGTATTAATTACTCAACTACATCGGTTTGGGTTTTAGAGAGTAAACTGAAGATTTATTTATTCTGGGGTATTCCTCGTCGTAAACTGGTAAATGTTTATCGACATTTTGAAGGAACTACAGTGCCTTAATCTACAGGGTCAGGCAGTCGAGAGTACCCGGATCTTCAGCAATACCAGTGGGAGAACCTCAGTCCTCGTAAATAATAATTTACGTCCTCTAGGACCGATAATTGATGCAGACCGATCCTGTGTTCGTACGAAATTATAATGCAAATTTCTTAATGCCTCTTATGAATTGTATTCCGACATTAGGAAAAAGCTGTAGACACGAACGCAATTACGTAAATTGCTAGAACGAAACAAAAGAAAACAAATGAGTGACACGCCTGTTGACGTTTAGATAGTAGTGATTTAACCAAACCAAGAAAACGCGAAACACTCTAAATAATACATATACATTACAGTGATGAATTTTCGCTAAGGTAAAACGATATAATAATGGCCGTTTATAACAACTGCAATGTTGGATGTATCTCATCTAGTAGATGAGTAAGGAACACCTATTGAAGCGAATATAGGATCAATTTTATTTCATAGTCAGGCATTATATACGTAAAGAATGTTATGTCAGAGGTCATGAATATAAAAATGAACTCTGTATTTCGGTACGGCTCCCATACAACGCGTTATTTACAGGTAGATTTGCGCCACATCGACGAAGTGAAGGATTCAAACGTCGTAGAGATAGGGGTGGATCTGTCAGAGTTCTATACGTCTGTAGAGTGGGACATTCTGGAAGTGCCAGCAGTAAGGAACGAGAAATTCTACACCTGCTGCGATGAGCCGTACCTGGACATCACGTTCAACATCACGATGCGTCGCAAGACTCTCTTCTACACGGTCAATCTCATCATTCCCTGCATGGGCATCTCCTTCCTCACTGTACTGGTATTCTACCTGCCCTCGGACAGCGGCGAGAAGGTAAGCTTATGCTGTTCTTGCTCCGGAACTAAGTCTAAACTATAAGTGTAACAGTTCATTGGCTAGGCTGGCCTAAAATTCACCGCAGGTACGGAGATGGATTCATACTGTGGGTTTGTGAATGAAAATGGGCGAGGTAAGACCGGAGAACTCTGAAAGGATGTGTCTCATCAAACTTTTATCTGCGTGTACTCAGTAACGGGTTTCTATAAATGAATCTTGACCTCCCGTTTATAATGCGAATTAATTCTAGGACTGAAATACAATGTCACACAGAACAAAAAGTTGTAACATTTTAAGAATCAAGCCGCTCAGTTCTAGCCAGCCTTCATTGCCGCTTACGTACAGTTTCTCTGACAACGTTGGCAGCATACTACACACATGTAGTTTTTTATGTCTGAATGGAGTGGTCCAGGTTGTTTGGTTTTAGTAACCTGCACTACATTTCAAAAATCGACAATCAAAACAGATGCATCAAGTTTTGTAAAGAAGAGCCCGAGATTTTCAAATTAAGGCATTTGATAATGAGAAAAAGGATGTGAGCTTTTTCCGGCTAGAACACAAGCCTACCTTCATAAGAATATTGGTATTTGCCTCAGTCCCCTCAGATTAATATCGGGATAGTTACTCAAATTAAGCCCAAAACATTTTATTCCATATAATTTCCAATTTAAAAGAATTATTCAATTCGTACCCTTCCGCGCTGTTTGTGTAGTCAAGGGAGAGGAGTGAAATACTGGACTTCCTGTTTGTTAGAAAGCAGTGCCAAATTTTTTTCGTTGTGGGTACAGAATATGACAGTCAACTTCAAGTGGAAGACATAATCTTCTACATTTATTCCTCTAGGCACGCAAAAAAGGAATTTCTTAAAAATAATTATATCATTTCAATCAACTGCAGACAATCACATAATCATAAAAGAAGGAACCCCCAAGATCTTTTGAATGTGCAGAGTGGGAAAAAGTTATGAAACGTGCAGTTCTCAATGAGAAGGAAAATATTCCTACATGTGAACCTGAAGAATAATTATCAAACTTTGTTGTTATGGAAGAAAGATATTTTGGCTTACACAGTCACAATTATAAGGCAACTTGCAGTTTAGTTAGCTGTCAGAAGCAATCCCCAGCATCTTATTATAACAGAGAAAGAATGAGAAGGAGGAATAGCTACAAGATTACAAGTTATGTCATTTAAATCATTGCAAGCACATGTTTGAGGGTGTATTATTTACTGGTGCCTAGAATTCACAAAAGAAAAGGTAGAATATTTCTCTAGCTGTTGGATCCAGAACTACAAAGGATATATTACGAATCAATAAAAATTTACTCTGTTAAAAAAACTAAATTTAAAATAGTGCAACATAATGAACTCGAATCACCAATGCAGGTAAAGAAACGAGTGTAAAAATTATCTTCAGAAGACAGATCATATCACAAGATATTATTGTGAGATGTATGTTTTGTTTCCTGTCATTTGGCAGAAATGTTGTGGAAGAAATACTTAATGGGGCTCCCAATGAAATCATAACACCCAGTCACTTCAGGGGTGGATTCTAATGAACATGTTCTCCCCTTGGTTCTTTCAGTTTTTTAAGCCAGTTTAGTCATGCTTTCTCCACAGTTGCAGGTTTTTATCAGGTTTCACAATATCATAGTACTGAAATTTAAAATATATTATTGAAGCTACACCACTACAAACAAACACTGCTGTGACTTGGCTGTAGGCAGCAGAAAGTGTTCCAGCTTGCTGCAGGTCAGTTTAATTCCTTATGTTGCGTCCAAAATTTTGAAAGTTTGGTCAATACCTGTACCCTCATATGTGACATCCAGTAAAATGCAACAGACTATTGTCACCCTTCAATTACTTTTACTCTAACATTGTGTTAATTTTACTGAATCTGGAATTTCGTCCTTGTGTGTATTGTCTAAATAGGCCTACTAAACTTTAAAACATGCAAATTTTGTGACACTGTTTTTGAAACCCAGTTTATCACCCTAAGAGTGTATGAATTTATGGTATTTAAGCACGTGTTGCTGGTAGAAACATTTATTCATAAGAACGAGAAAGTAACAGGAGGGTTCAGAAAATTTCATATTGTGGAGCTTTTCAAATGGAAGTTGGGTTGATTAAACTAAAAAGATCATTTTAGATTAGACATATCACATATGTAGGGGATATAAAAAATTGACCAATAATAATTTTAATCTGTGAATCTAAATAGCATTTGTTAGCATCATTCAATAACACACTGAAAGTAACCAAAGGTGAGAGTCTACATGCATTTCAAACAGTAATGAATAACTGGGAGAATAATATTAAAATGGGCCTTGGAGCATCGGTGTGAATATATGAACAAGTTTCAAATGCCTGAAGTTTGGTTTCGGAAGTTAATTTTCATCAAACAACATACTGGGCTCTTAAAGAAAAGCCCTTTCATGGAGTTGGTTAATTAATTAATTTTGTCCACAAACAGGAGGACGTGTTTCAGTACATATGCTACTGTACCAAGTCACATCAGTCTTCTTTGACAGTCTGTTAGCACTTCACAGTGCCCTTACCTTCATGTCTCATGTGTCTGATGTTTTCAGGTGAGCTTGTCCATCTCCATCCTGCTGTCGCTGACTGTGTTCTTCCTACTGCTTGCAGAGATCATCCCTCCCACTTCATTGGTTGTACCACTGCTTGGAAAATTTGTGCTCTTCACCATGATCCTTGACACTTTCAGGTATTCCAATCTAGTTATGTAATTTGTATGCTGAAATGTATAAGCATCACTAATATTAATGTTCCATTACATGTAGAACCCTTACATGCAGAACATGCTATAATATATGTCATAATATCACAACCAGACATGATTCTGTAGAATTATAGAAGACTAAAATCTGTCAACAACACTTAGAACCTAAAAATAAGTATTTCCAGCCTGCTGTGTCGGTTATCACATGCCAGTTCCTGGCTATCATGGCCACTGAGGGAATTCCACATTATGATATTTTTTACTGGGTTGAGTGACATTAAATTCTAACAACTTGCAATACAGAACATTATGTTACTCTAAAAAAATTCTGTATTCTATAGGGTACATGTTGACAGATAGGAGTTCCCTGCAGACAAATAGCACATTAAAAGCAGATATGTAAAATCGTTGATATTTCTTGTCTCTTGTTACATATTCTGCATTGCAGTAAAATAATTTCCTTATATCTGCAGCTAGAACTGTTTGTAATTCTGTCTTTTTGGATACCATGTGTGAAACATTGAAACATAATTATAGAACTTTAAAACCTGGACACAGAAGAAGAAAAGTAGCCTTAAACAAGAAAAAGTTGAAGAGAGACGTTACAGATTAAATAAAAATATGTCTTACAAGGCCTTCACTCTCCTTGGGTGTTAGGCAGTGGTGAGTGTCAATTACCAAAGATTCAGAACAGTCTGTTTTTGCTACCTTCAAGTGTCAAGCAGTCATTCTTTGTGGGCTGCTTTACCCACTGTTTGACCCTTGAAGATGGAACAGACAGTCTGTTCCAAAATGTCCATAATTAACTACCATTCAACGCTGAGTAACATCCCAGAAAACAGAAGACCTCATTCACACTATGGCAGGAACCTGAAACCACACATCAGTCTGACAAGTTCAGAATAGTGACACAATGTTGAATGCTATTAATTACTGCAGGTTCAGCTATTTACTTCCCTTGAATAATGAAGTGACAGCCAGAATCAGTATAGAATAAGCACAAATAGACCCATTTAAGTATTATTTTAAGGTTTTTGTGCCATAACCACAAGGGGTTGAATAAAAATTGGAATACTCTTCAGTAAAAAATTGTAATGTTTTGTTCAGAATTTGTGGAGAATTGACATTTATAATTTTCACTCTTCTGAGTTTTACTCTACGTATAATGACTCAATACATGCTGCTGCAAAATAAAATACTGTCATAGTTACCATTCCATTTCAGAGAAAGTTTTATGAAAACCAGCCACTTCATTTCAAGCTCACAAGAGGGATGTTCTCTGTCAGTTTCCTTGTCACTGTTTCTGTCTCTGTCTTTCTGACACACACACACACACACACAGAATGCAGAAACCTATAAGACTGCAAGATTAGATTTTTTGCTGAAGATATGCATTTTCTGGAATGTATTGCTGTGTCAATGTGAAAATGGTTCCCAGAGATTTTGAAGAACCATAATGTATACATCTTCAGTGTCAAGCAGTCTGAGATCAAACCTCAAGAAGTACTCACATTATGACACACTGTCACATCTCAGAACACTTGAATTTTGAACCTCTAATATTACCTTGTTCTCATAAATTTCTCTAAAACTCATATAATTGGTGAAGTGAGAACAGTTTCCTATAATTATGTAGGAAATGAATAAAATTTAGCAAGAGTTCTGTCTGGTTCAACCTAAATTGTAAATTCATAATATTAAGTGACTGCCTATTGCTGTGTTTCAGCATCTGTGTGACAGTCGTGGTGCTCAATGTTCACTTCCGTTCACCTCAAACACATACCATGGCCCCCTGGGTACGTCGTGTGTTCATTCATATACTTCCTCGTCTTCTTGTAATGCGTCGACCACAATACCAAATAGACAGACGCAGGTATGTGTATTGCTTGTTTTTTACTAAGTTAGATACTGTATTTAAGGAAAAAAATTACAGTATTCTAAACTTTAATGTACTGTGCCATCATTATTACTGGTGTCAACAGAACTCATTAAGATGAGAATTTTATGCTCTAAGAGAGAGTGAAAATAATTTCTTTGTATGAACTGTAATTCAGGGTGACAAATATTTGTGCTGTATGCTGAGAGAAAACTAAGTAGGTACTGCAAAAATGAAAAGTAACATTGATGAATAACTTACACACACAGTTTTCAGTTTCTGAAAGTGGAAATGGGATTTCAGCACATTCTTAAGTACACTTTCAATATCAGATGTGGGCTGCAATATACCAGAAATATAAACAGGAATTTACCACTGGGCGTAATGCTTGAATACATAGAGGAAGAGGTCACCTTAAAGTTCCACACATTCTAGGCCTTAGACTTAAAAAGAAGCAAGTAGTTAGCTTCAAATTTCAGCTATTGTATCCGGTGCCCTACTGTACTGTACTGTACTCATAATGTACCAGCTAAACTGGAGGCTGGGTGGGGCCAAGATAGACACAAAGAAAAAAATCATACCATTGCCAAAAATTAAGTCTTAGTTACTGAATCTATATCCATGCACTTTATACACTTAGCTACCCATGCTCATGCCATACATCAGTAACACTAAAAATGATGATAATGAGAATAAAAACAGCAACAAAAAAACGAGAAGGGAAATAATAATGATAACAACAATAAAAATAATGACACAAATGAAGATGATAAATGTAATACGACATTCCTCTGCTGAAGAGCACTGGAGGCCAGTTTGGGCCAGTGAGAAATATTTTCTAGTTTTCTGAATGTTTTTTGTGAACTCATTGGATGGTGGATAAGCTAATCAAAAATAATTTCATGATCATCGTTCTGTTGTTCTCTTGTTATTGCTTTCATTCTCAATTTCTTTGTTGTTGTTATTATTATTGGTTGTTGTTGTTGAACATTATGATGATAAAGATTAATAGAAATTTGTCCCTTTGCCTAAATGCCTACCATATCTTTATTATATATGGAAGGAATGGGAGCTTATACTGCATGCTTTCAAAACCTTGGCACTTATAGAACTGGGGTGGGGGGGGGGGGCCAGCTCTGACAGCCTCAATCCCAGGGAAATAACCTCCAGAATCCATGGGATAGGGGCCTGAATAGGACTGGGAGTTAATCTGTAAGTCATGATGTACAGAATGCCACCGTTGCTGCCAGCAAATAAACTTGGTCATTCAGCCCATAAAATAATCACTACAGTGACTAAGCTATGCCACCAAGTAATAATTGCAATGTTTAATTACACCAACAGGTTGAAAATTGTAGCTTGGTGTCAGACAGTTACTATGTTTGCGAAAAGGGGCCAGGCCACTTATAGATACACTCATGTGGCCGAAACAGAGACTCTGAGTGCAATTGGAATGGAAAGAAATAATTTGTGAGTTCAGCCATCAGTCACACTGTCTGGATTACTTAATTACTCATATCCACTACAGAGAGATACTAGCCAGCTCTGTCTCAACAACATACATGGTTCTGACATGCAGGACTATCACAGTTCTTACGACCATTTCATGCCATAATAGTGACAATTCTCGAATCCAACAGACTAGAAAGTTTTTTAAAATTGCATGTTTCGGTTCTCTTAAGTTTTCACAGAAAAACAATTTGTTTCTAAATTAGGGTAGTTAACATTACAACTTTAAGTATTCTGTGCTACTGCAATGTTGAAAATGATAATAACATTCATACTGTAAGCTCAGCTTGAATTTTATTCATTTAGTAGAAGAAAAGGAGCTTCAAGATATTTAACAAACATTTACAGTGTGCATATACTCAACATAAATATATATTCATGGCCCAACTGAATTTATAAAGTTACTACATGAAAGGATGTGATGCCACACATACTTTTAAAACCCGCAATCATAAACATGCACATGCACACACACACACACACACACACACACACACACACACACACACCCAAACATGCTCATTGAAAATACTCATGAAAGTGTAAAAAAATGACATGACAGATTAAGTTCTATGTTCTGCAAAGAATGAACACTGAATTGGTCTTACTACTTGGAAAATTTAGATGATAAGTGAGAAAGAGAAATAAAACTTGTGAGAAAGAGAAATAAAACTTGAAAAATGTGGATAGAGTTATTTTAAATATTTCTTGACATTTTATACTCCAGAAACACCCCAAGGCTAAAGAAATATTAACTAAGTGCCCTTACAGTAAACTAACATTAAATTAATTAACATACAATCATTTAGTGTTAGTGGACTCTTATTCATGATGGGAAGTCCAACCTAACCTATGTACTCAATGAAGAAACAATCAATATGAAAGCTTCAATCTTCACTGTTAGTACATAAACTAAAAATTGTGTATTATTATACATACAGGCAAGTATATACAACACGTATTACACGTACATTGTACGTGTAATATGTACTTTGAAGTCATATTTTATCACTGCACAATCTTATAATAACAAAACACACCCTCTTTCAAAACAGTGTCAATACAAACAAGACTTTCTTTTGTTTTTGCCATGTGAGGACTGGAATGCTTATTACCAGAAAGAGTTTGAATTGTTCCACTTATGTGTTGGAAGTGTACATATGGTGTCCTCAAAAACCATAAAACTTGTGAAAACATAAAATGTGTGTCTTGTCCTTCTGTAGAACTTTTATTAGACAGTGATTTACTCCAGAAATCCCTTAGTGGGTTTTACCAGGGACGAATGAAGAAATACATATAGATCTTGTTGTCTGATTTTAACTTCAATTTTGAGACTCTGTAGTCTCAGCTACTGACAGCATTATTAAATAAGCCACAAACAAATCATAAATAAAATAATTAGTTAACCAAGAATTAAATGGCTTGAAAACTTTTCATGAAGTAATTAAATATCATTAACATATGCTCAACAATTCTTTAGTTGTTACATGCCTACAAATATATACGTGGACTGTAATTTCAATAGACACTCTGCAGGAATGCACGTATGCTTAAAATTGTGCCCGAACTTTGTTCTGTGGAAGTTATGAGTGACATAACCAACAAAAGTTTTCTTTTTTTATTTCTCAAAGAAAATCACTTTACTGATTACTAAAGTTAGAAAATGTGAGAATTTTTATGTAAAGAGAAAAACACATAATTATGACTTTTTCCTATATACAAATAAACAAGCAAATGATGTTCCTACCACTTTGTAGTCTGATCACTGGTTCCAGTCTGTTAATATTTAGCAATCCTAGTTAATCAAATACATCTGGAAACCATATGCAAGAGCTACATTTTTATTTGCTCTTCTTATGTTTGTTTTAGTTACATGGGCTCTTCTGCCCGAATAATGGTGCGTACCTGCAATGGTCTGGAACTGCGCGATCCTACCCTGTTGGCTGAGTCATCTGCTTCTGAACTTGTAGACTCCACTCACACCACAGAGCTGTTTCCCACATTGGACTCACATGACGAGTTCACCCCCAGGTGAGACCATCCTTATGTTAACAACAGGAATGTGGAGATTTTGGTATGCATTAGGTATTAGTTTACACACTGTTATAAAAATAATTGTAAAATTTAAAAAAACTTGATGCCAGACTCAATAATCTGTTAGCACTGCCAAAGTCTTAAGTAACTGCTTGTGATGTGACATGTCATTCACTATAATAAAAAAGGAAATTAAAACAGTAAAAAGCTGTTAGCATCAAATAAGATGTGATGTGAAAATTCTGACACTGTTTTACAGTAGCTTTTGTTCCTTGTTACAATAGTTGTGCAATGGAGACTTGACACTGGCCAAACATTTATTTACTCTTATTCATGATCACAATTTCCATTTATCAGTTCCATTATTCTGTTCTGTCAATAAGAGAAACCACTGGACTCTGTAAACTGCTGTCTGTGAAGTAGAAATGACAAGATAATGATGCTAATTGTAGTTAAAGCTAGTGGCTCTCGTAACATGTAAGAATCACATACAAACTAAAATGAGCCTCACATCTTTAGGGGTAGCTGTAAAGGAACTGGTATAAAGTGTTCAGCATAACACACAGCTTCTTGTTAATGAAGGGATAACTAACTTTAGACAAAACTTCAAAGGGTATGTCTTTAACTTCTCTGCCAACAGGACTGTATACATTGTACAGAGAAACATTTAAGTGATTTGAAGTTTTCTGAATCTCTTTGTTATAATTTAGTTATTGTATGCAGATAACATTTAAAACATAATGGTATTGTATTTATTGTAGGGAACTGGAAGCAACAGGTCTGGGATCAGGTTGTCGTATCCATGGCACACCACCACTACCGCCACTATGCCAGGAGGATGGGTTCCTGATACCAGCGCCACCTGACGGGATGACCAGTCCCTTGTGCAGACACCTACACCATTGGCACAACTGCCCCGAACTCCATAAAGCTATTGATGGGGTCAAGTTCATTGCTGACCACACAAAGAGAGAGGAAGACTCTACCAGGGTATGTATGTTTGTTCATGATAAAGAAGTTGATTGAAATAGCTGGCTTGTATGTCAGATAAGATCGCTGGTTATATGTTGTCACTCTGTTTTCTACATTTTCTTTATTGATTATGGAACTTTCATTCATTACATTTTGTAATAAAAATTTTGGTTCAGTTCATTGAGCTGTGCATATCTAGAGTAAAATTTAAGAAAACACCATCACTGTTCACACTAGAAAAGCATGTGGGGGG
>Ga0136643_10014979_pt1 | contig 11656 bp, 10 predicted proteins | sample TergutLab28metaG_FD_96883 | JGI IMG/M metagenome (GOLD analysis project Ga0136643, IMG submission 96883) | Labiotermes labralis P1 segment gut microbial communities from Petit-Saut dam, French Guiana - Lab288 P1 (version 3) (version 3) | ecosystem: Host-associated > Arthropoda: Insects >...
AGGCGTAGATGGGTGGATAATATTAGGATGGATCTCCAGGAGGTGGGATGTGGGTATATGGACTGGATTGGGCTGGCCCAGGATAGAGACAGGTGGCGGATGCTTGTGAGTGCGGTAATGAACTTTCGGGTTCTGTGAAATGCGGGGAATTTCTTGACTAGCTGCAAACCAGTTGGCTTCTCAAGAAGGACTCTGCACCATGGAGTAAGTAAGTAAGTAAATACATGTGTATTAATTTTCAACATTGAAAGGTTTATTATTGTGCAGTGATCTATAGTACCTTCCCAACTCTATGCAGTACCAACCTACTATACTGTGTGAGTGATGTAACACAACTGCAGTGTATATTTTCACTGCTATGAACACTGCATATCTAATTTACCATTACTGGGTTCACCAAACTTGCCTGACAGTGTTGAACTATTTCTTAAGTATATCTTCCATTTACCTGAATGTAAGGTGATATTTTTTTGTAATAGTCTGAAAAATGTGTTATTGCCTTACCATGAAACGTAGAATTGCACGTGTTTTGTGTATGTCTTTTCCTAAGAATTGAAGATTGTGAAGGGAGAGGATGTGTTACAATTTAGTTCTGTGCAGTGGGAAGGGAGTTGGCAGTTCTGTGACGCAGCTAGCAGAAACAAAAGTAGTCAAGTGTGTACTCTATAATACTCTGTGTGCAAGGGCTGGAAACACCATGCTTCAATGAATGTGGAGTCAAAACTTTGTGTGTGTTATCAGAAAGGCTTACAAAATTTTCATAACATTAAAACGGATCTTAAAGAAGTAGGAAGTGAAGTGTGGGTTGGATTTATGTGGTTGATGGTAGGTTACGGGTGGCAGGCTGTTTTGAGCATGATAATGAACTTGATTTCTATAAAAGGCACAATATTACTTAACAAGATGAGTGACTGCCAGGTTCTCAAGGACTCTGCTCCATGGAGTTGGTAAGGTGTGTGTTACGCCCTTTTTGTGTAGTCAAGAAGTTTCATGGTAGATCCAGACATTGCTTCCAGTATTTTTTTAACTTTGCTTGCAGCTTGCTTGAATTTTATTTTTAAACTGTTCCATTTTGCAGAAAGATAATTACATGCAAGGTGAAATATATATAGAAATCAGATGAAATGTGTTTCTCTCCATTGTGTAACAGAAAGCCCCTCAAAATCGCAGCCTCAGGGTCCTCATCACAACGGCTGTGCAGCAGATTTGCTCACTTGGGGGAAGTGTGGCAGGGATTTATCCCCAGGACTGCTACAGTAGCCTAGAAGGCCTAGTGAGAATCATGTAACTGGCCAATGAGGCTCTGGTAGGAGCCGGAGGGTTTCGTTAGGCATGGTGAAGGCAACCTTCCTATGGGAGTAAACCTGAACACACTGAGGAGAATGCAGGTTGATTCCCCTCATATCTGAAATTTTGGTTAATTACAAGCAGATAAACCATTTACACCCACCAGTAGAGGATGTTTGACAGAGTGAAGTGTACCTAAAGATTATGTATTTCATGAACAATGCGGTCAGTATTTACTGAGCAGGAAACAACTGTGTGAACACAGGATCCAGTTCGACATTTTGTGTGTAGCAACAGAGAAGTGGAAAGAGCTACATTTACTTGTGTAATTTTGTAATCTCATGGTTTTATGCATATTAACAGTATCAGGTTGAACATATTATTTATGTCCACATTTCTTGTCGTCTCACTGGCAGTACCCTGTATGTAATTTTGTGGTGTTTGCACTTACATACACTAACAGTTCAGCCTTCCCATTCATGATATAAAGAAACTGATTACCTTGATGCGTTTCTTAAACTTCTCAGGGATGAGTGAGAATCCAAAGTCGATAGCAAACTTGAGGGATGGGTGGGCATTGATGCCATGGCCCTCTTTGTGACGCATTGGTACTGTTCGCTGAGGGAAAGCAAACAATAAAACTGCATTTGTAGTGATGAACACAGAGCAGATACTACTAGAAGATGTAGCAGCAGATGTGCTTGATGACTAGAGGCTGTAATCAAACTTCACAATAAAAGTACAGTGCTGTCTGCTGGGATGGAACACTGTCATATTGCATGATGCCACCTGTCTGCTGCGATGGAACACCGTCATACCGCATGGTGCTACCTGTCTGCTGGGATGGAACACAGTCATGCCACATGGTACCACCTGTCTGCTGGGATGGAACACTCTCATAACGCATGGTGCCACCTGTATGCTGGGATGGAACACTGTCATACTGCATGATGCCACCTGTCTGCTGGGATGGAACACTGTCATGCCGCATGGTGCCACCTGTCTGCTGGGATGGAACACAGTCATGCTGCGTGGTGCCACCTGTCTGCTGGGATGGAACACTGTCATACCGCATGGTGCCACCTGTCTGCTGGGATGGAGCACTGTCATGCCGCATGGTGCCACCTGTCTGCTGGGATGGAACACTGTCATACCGCATGGTGCCACCTGTCTGCTGGGATGGAACACTGTCATATTGCATGATGCCACCTGTCTGCTGGGATGGAACACTTGTCATACTGCATGATGCCACCTGTCTGCTGGGATGGAACACTGTCATACCGCATGATGCCACCTGCCTGCTGGGATCAAACACAGTCATGCTGCATGGTGCCACCTGTCTGCTGGGATGGAACACTGTCATACCGCATGGTGCCACCTGTCTGCTGGGATGGAACACTGTCATACCACATGGTGCCACCTGTCTGCTGGGATGGAACACTGTCATGCCACATGGTGCCACCTGTCTGCTTGGTTGGAACACTGTCATGCTGCATTGTGCCACCTGTCTGCTGGGATGGAACACTGTCATGCCGCATTGTGCCACCTATCTGCCATGAGTATCTCAAATCCCTTTTATTCTCTTAGATTCTGCACTCCATGTACCTCTGCATCCAGCATGACACAACATTACAGTAATTTGTTGTAGGAGGTGCTGCATTTTTGCCTCATGCAGCCCCTCTAATTGGAGATACAAAGCTACAGGAAACTATAAGGGGTGATGCCTGTGAGACATACCATAAAAAAAGCATCTTTAGTCACACCTTCAGAATGTCAAAAAGAAGAAAAAGCCAATCTCATTGTGAACAAGGAGAAACAAATATAGCTCTTATATCAATTACTATACTGTATTGTTTAAAATAATAGTGTTAGAAATCTGTAACTGTTGCAGAAACTCACTTCTCCATTCTTAACGATTCGCACAGCCTCTTTAGGTGTGAAGAGAGTGAGGTAATGAAACCCAACTCCTGCCCCATCTGCAAAGTGTATGTATCCATGCACCTGGTTCATCTCATCCTCCATTAGGGTTTCATACGTAATCCCATGCACTCGCAACATGTCTGCATTGGTGTATTTGTATGGGTCAAATGCAGCTGCAAGGAAACAACAGCCAATTCAAGTGACAAAAAGTGTGAGGATTTGGGTCTGCTGCGTTGCTGGGTGACTGCTTAGCAGAGTGTCGAAGGAACAACACGTCTTCACAGCCACAAGGCAGGAGGTCCATCAAGAACTGGCATGCCTCATGGCTGTCTTGTCACTCTACAATAAAGACATCATGTTTGTTTGAAACTTTGGTAAGATCTAATCCAATGACACAGCATCATGTCCCATGAGACCCAAATCCTCAGACACAAGGCTGTGAAAATCTGAAGTCTCAAGATCAGATTCCTACTTTCATGTTGTAATTATAGTGACTACAAACAGAAGGATTGTCTGTTCACCAGGATTTGGTTACTTTCTTTGCCAGTGTTACATTATATGGCAGCTGAAACTGTCAAGAAGTAATGACTCAGATTCTGGTAATGTCAAGGTCATAAAGCCAATGTGATTTACAATTTTGGTTTAGGGACAGAGAAGTTCAAGCATCTGTCATGTACCAGTTTCATGTGAAACACAATTACATGATTGATCTTTGGCATATCATTTTATGTAAGATAAACTGTTTGCATTTTTCATAAAGAAGAAAGGAAAAGGGGCAGATCTCTGTGTCAAGGTGACCCTGATGATAGGAATGAGAGAGATGGCAATAACAGAAAATAACATAAGGCAATAGAAAATGAGAGTTATAGAAGATTAAAATTATTTTGCAAATGTTCTTATGGCTCATGCTTTATAGTGCCAGATTTAATTGGCATACAGAGGGAGGACATAGCAGGAGACTAGAGAAAACTACATGATGAGGAGCTTCATGATTTGTACTGCTCACCAAATAGGTCTATTATTTTGATCAAACTAAGGATGATGAGATAAGATGAGTTGGGCTTGGTGTGTGACACAAAGGGAAGAGAGGAGAAATATACAGAGAGGATTTTGGTGAGGAAACGTGAAAGAAAGAGGCCTCTTGAAATATGTAGGCATGGATGGCAGAATAAGGGATCTCAAAGAAATTGGATGGAAGGGCGTGAACTGGTTTCACCTGTCTCAGGATGGTGGCAAGTGGCAGGCAACTATGGACATGGTTATGTGCCTTTAGGTTCCATAAAAAGGGAGGAATTTCATGACTAGCTAACTTCTGAAGAGGAAGTTTGCTTGATGGCAGTAATGCATCCACTGCATTGCATCAGCATGAACTGTAGCTTTACAGTCACTATTTTCAAATAGTTATTTACATTTTTGCTTAATTTATCATGCAACAAATAATTACTTCCAATTGTTACAGTCTCTTGTTTGAAGCTTTTAATTGTTTTATCATCCTGAGTCAACAATTTAAATCACTCATTACTTTGTATACTGGTGGCCTGATTTTTTTGGGGGGGTATTTACAAGGATGTGAGGTCCTTGCTCTTCAGGGACATTATGCAGAAGCCTGAAATCATGCATGTTATGAAGATTTATTACAGCTCAGGTGGTTAGTGACCAAGTACTCACTACTAGGGCCTGCATTCTATCCCATGCCAGTCAATGTGGTATTTGTGGTGTACAAAGTGGCATTGGGACTGATTTTACTGACAGCAATTAGGTTTACCCATGACAGTTATTCCGGCAGTGCTCCTTACTCGTCTGTCGTCAGGGACTGATAGAGTGCCAAGATACCCTTTCACCCCAGTGCTAAAAGTGCAGTTGTATCTGTACTGAAGAAATGCAAACCCCTGGACTGCGTGCATACATTGTCACAGAGGGTATTGCATGGCTTGCAACATCCACTGGTGGGATCTTCCACTCAGATTGGTACTTACATGCAATGCCTATAATCAGTCGACGTCCGAGATGGTCCCTCTGGGGCACAGGGAACAGGTAACTAAAACAGTACATTAAAGGTTACTGCTGGCAGGACTGCATCAGTGTGACATTTCTGTTATTCCACTTTACCATGCCCCTTATTACCAGTGTCTGGCATAGGGCAGTGTTTTGGAGCAACACTTCAGTATACAAGTGTGATTATTTGACTGGAGAAATATGGTGAACATTTGATGTAGACACAAACATTAAGTGCCTCTACCCAACAGTTAAAGTTGCAGCCACTGCTACACAGCAAATAAACTGCATTCTGATTTCCACAGTATTATTGTTGAGGATTCAGGTGTACTGCAGTGTGACACTTTGTTGCTGCTGCAGATGAAGGCACTGTGCCACATTCCACAAACTGTCAGGACACATGACCAGCGACATGGTGTCACATTCCAGAACACCCAAATTCCCAAGCTGCATTTCCTTCAGAGACCAAACAGTTGTATAGAGAAATAAATGGTGCATATACTGAAATCACGTGAATGTAAAGTTGTCCCAGTGCACAACATGAAGGCACACAGGGGAAAGGGGACTACAACTCCATTTGTTCTTAATGTCAGCACTGGATGGAGATGTGTAGTCATCTTCATGCCCTGGCCGTTTGAATCCCAGACGGTCTTGTCCCTGCCAGGAATCGAACCTCGGATCTCCCAGCCTCAGGGCTAATCACTATACCGACTGAGCTACAGCTGCACCCCAGGAACATGCACAACAAATGAAGACACTGTAGAAAAGGCAGGGTTTCTGCGCATTAGAGAAGCCGTGTATGTTGTCAAAACTGTGTTTGCAGCACTGTGGGAACTGATGGGAGGGTTTGTGGCTGGTCCGTCCGTCTGTGACAGATACTGCCACTAAACAGATTTTAGACTGAATAAAATGTAACCGTGATAGCTCAGTCAGTATAGCGACTAGAACACGGGCTGGAGATAGTCTGCAGGGGGAAAGAGATTTTTCTCTACTCCCGGGGTCCAGCCAGCCTCCTATTCAGTTACAGTGACCTCCATCTGGTGTCGCGGTTAAGAATGGGTGAAGCAATACCGCCACTCTCCCTGCATGGCTTCATGACGTGTCTAAACAAATGGTTCGTCTGATGCCACTGGCTACCCTTTTATAGACGAGGACTTGCGTAACTTTGTGGCTTATCTTGCTGAGTGCTCCGAACTTCTCGTCTGCATTTGCAGACGGTTTTGACGTGGCATCAAGACGACGTTTCGTCATATCGTCAAGACGTACCCATTCGAAATGAGCTCGTTCATAGTGTGGTCTGTGTAGTCCAGATTTCTGAAGGCAGGGCCGTAGGTCTGTCGCAGCAGGAGGTACCGCTCCAGCGCTTCCTCTGCCTGCAGGACGCTGAACTTCTTTGTCCGCAGGAATCGCAGGAGGAAACGAGCGTCTGGAACATGAGAAGGTGACCTGTCACTGCACAGGGGCCGTTTGGAGAGCCACAGACTCTGCGCGAACCGCGAACTGATTGTTAGCGGCAAAGCTTTCATTGTTTCAAACGATATTCACATTATATTGAGCGATAAATTAACTAAAATTACTGTTGTTGTTGATGTAATGAACATGTCTTAGAGAATTTGATATTTGTGTGACCGTGCATCTCTGACACGATAATATATAAACAACCAACTAGACGCAACAGTAACAATTTATTAGTAATTTCAATCGGCTCAACATGTTTCGGGCGATAATTTCGCCCATCCTCAGGAGCACTAGACTGTGTTTACAGCTTGTGGTATAATGCACTGATGATGTTGCCTGCTGGTGACAGTTCACCAGCAGGCAACATCAACATTGAGCCGATTGAAATTGCTAATAAATTGTTATTGTTGCATCTAGTTGGTTGTTTATATTATTATGTCGTAGAGTAATTAATTAGAATTTAATTTTAAATCATTGTATTTGGCTGAAGTACAATTCTACTCAATACAGCTACTACCAGAAGAACAATTGTACTCAGGCCTACTACCAGAAGTACAGTTGTATCAGTAGGCCTACTATCAGAAGTACAATTGTACTCAGTAGGACTACTACCAGAAGAACAATTTATTCAGTAGTCCTACTAACAGAAGTACAGTTGTATCAATAGACCTACTACCAGAAGTACAATTGTACTTAGTAGGCCTACTACCAGAAGTACAGTTGCATCAGTAGGCCTACTACCAGAAGCACGGTTGTACTCAATAGGCCCACTACCAGAAGTACAGTTGTATCAGTAGGCCTATTACCAGAAGTAAGTTGTGCTCAGTATGCCTACTACCAGAAGTACAATTCTATTCAGTAGGCCTAATACCAGAAGTATAGTTGTATCAGTAGGCATACTACCAGAAGAACAATTGTACTCAGTAGGCCTACTACCAGAAGTAAGTTGTATCAGAAGGCCTACTACCAGAAGTACAGTTGTAACAGTAGGCCTACTACCAGAAGTACAGTTGTATCAGTAGGCCTACTACCAGAAGTACAGTTTTATCAGTAGGCCTTCTATAAGAAGTACAATTTTACTCGGTAGGCCTAGTACCAGAAGTACAGTTGTATCAGTAGGCCTACTACCAGAAGTACGGTTGTATCAGTAGGCCTACTACCAGAAGTACAATTGTACTCGGTAGGCCTAGTAGCAGAAGTACAGGTGTATCAGTAGGCCTGCTACTAGAAGAAGAATTTTACTCAGTAGGCCTACTACCAGAACACACTTAGAAGTGAAAGAGCAAGTAGGGTGATGGAGCTTAGCAATCCGTATTTTTCTCCCTTCTCGCTCAGTAACGTTTCCAAAACAGGATGTCCCCACGGAAACTGAACCTGTAATATCGTTTGCTAAACTTAGCCAAGTGTGCGAGGGTTCTGATAACAGAGCATACAGTGTGCCCGGAAAGACTCGCGGGCCACCGTTTGCTAATCACTGATCTACACAAGATGCTAAGCACACAACTGGTTATTGGAGAGTAAGCTGCAACATCGAACGACATTTACAGACACGCACACTGCATTGCTCGCTTCGTTCTGCGTCTCTTTCCATTCCTGGCGTTTGAATGTCCTCTTTTTTACAGACAGACGTAGTATAAAAAGGAGTGCGTGCGCGCGCGCGCGTGTGTGCACACGTGTAAGCGCATTGTGTGCGCCTGTGCATATGTGTGCACACGTGTTGTGTGTGTGTGTGTGTGTGTGTGTGCGCGCGCGCAAGTGTGCAACGGAAAAGAAGAAAACAGAATTCTAAAGCTGTTACGAAAACAGCTGTTTGCAAAATATGCAGCTTCTATAAACCCATTCATTAGCCAAACGCCAGCACGTGTGCAGTTTGCAGTTTGCGGACGGTCTATTCGATGTACGTGTAACGTCAAATTACGGCGCGTTCGCATAACCATTGTTACCATTCACCAGCAACAATGCGTTCCTCTCGTACTATTGTTGACTTTCACGCAGCTGTTAACAATACAAAATCGTTGATTGTTGCCACGGGAAACAAGAACGGCTTCCCTTTACACTGCTGTCGTGCTGTGAAGCAATCCGTACTGCTGCCAACAACATCACCGTACTTCAGGTGAAGTGCCGCTGTCCGACTTTAACCAAATTTGGATTTACACGACAGATTTTTGTAACAGTTCCCCATATCAGATGTCTCGGAAACCCGTTCAAGTGGGAGCCTCGCTGCACCATAAATACAGACAGACAGGCAGGTAGGCAGATATAATGAAACTATTAGGTGATTTTTTGCTCCTTATGCGAACGCGCTGCACCATAAGTACAGGCAGACAGACAGACAGACAGACAGATATAATGAAGCTAATAGGTGATTTTTTGCTCCTTATGCGAACGCGCTGCACCATAAGTACAGACAGAGGGATATAATGAAGCTAATAAGTGATTTTTGCTCCTTATGCGAACGCGCTGCACCGTAAGTACAGACGGACAGATATAATGAAGCTAATAGTTGATTTTTGCTCCTTATGCGAACGCACTTAGAACTAAAAACGTATTATGTGGAGGAGGCGACATCTGTTCGTCCATGACTTAGTATCAGCGCCTGAACATCTGGTAACATTCAATGTAGCAGTCACACTATACACAAGGGACGCTTGCACAAGTCATTTCGGTCAGCTGGCTGCTTACCCAGACGACAATTGGCAATCCTGGGGTTCTTCCTGATCCAGTCCCTCAGCTGCTCCAGGGCCTCGTCCCTGGTGTGTTTCGTCTCTCGCAATTCCTTCAGGGCCACCAACTGTGTCTCCCTCGGCAGGCTGCACTCGTACTTGTCCGGACCACGCACCCAATGCGCCATCTCTGCAATTCGTGCAATATGTCTGGTCAGACGGTTGCTGAGGACCTACAAGCAGGCGGTCCGAAACACTGTTCGGTGTCGGAGTTCGTGAACTCGAATGTGCGAGATTTAAACCTTTTGTGGTGACACGTTTTGATAGGTACTGGCATGAGGATACAAGGAGGGAAAGTGGGCAACCTCCAAACCCAAAATGACGGATATAAATAACTTGGGCCTGTAATCTAACAATCCTAAGCTTATCTTTTTTTACTTATAGATAAGTTTAGGATTGTTGGATTACAGGCTTTATATACATAATCCATACCCAAAAATAAAATTTTATACATATAAGATGAAAAATTACCAATAAATCAAATTATTGGTAGCTTTTCATCTTATATATAATTTCATTTATTTTAGCATAAAATAATAAAATTGCTTATCTTGAATAGATTATATGCTCTATGTTGGCTATTATATTAATATAAGTGTTGAATATTTAATACTTTTTTCTTCCATTATTAGGTAGCTATACCCGTTATACTGTTAACTGTACACGAATAAGATCGTATTATCCTTATGTATCCCTGGATCAGCAATTGAAATCAGTATAGAAATTTACTTCTCATAGAGAATCATATTATCTAACATAAACGTGCACATACGCACGGAACTACAAGCCCAACTTTACACCCAACCAAATAAAAAACATACAATAACCAACAAAGCCGTACTAGTAACAAAAAATATGCATACAAACTACAAACCCCAAAATGACGAGCCTGATTACAGGATTATCGTGATAGGATAAAACATGTAGTAAAATCTACCTTCATTACATCTAACAGAATCAAACTATCACCATCAAGCATCAAAAGCCACCGTGCACCACACACCAAGATGTAATCAACAAGTTTTAACAGAGAAAAGTAAGCTAAATTAAGCTAATGGGTTCATACCCCATAAATAGGGTATAACACTCTCTTCTCTAATGCCCAGTAACTCAACAAAAATCGTCTTACTAATTACTTCAGTAGGGGGTGTATTGGTATCTTTATCCTCTAATTCATGGTTGGGAGCATGAATAGGCCTGGAGATCAGTGAATATGTGTTTGTCATGAGGTCAATTTGGGTGCTTTCGTGGTTTGTGGACTGTCGTGGTGGCCACAGCTGTTAGAGCGATGTGCCAGTACTGCAGTGCAGTTACTGTATGCTATTCCAATCCTCACTGTCACTATATCAGTGCACACTGTTACCAATATGTACGGTAGCCACAGCTGTTAAAGCCATGTGCCACTATTGCAGTACAGTTACTGTATGCTATTCCAATCCTCGCTGTCACTCTATCAGTGCACACTGTTACCAATATATACGGTAGCCACAGCTGTTAAAGCCATGTGCCAGTATTGCAGTACAGTTACTGTACCGATTCGAATCCTCACTGTTACTACATCAGTGCACACTGTTACCAATATATACGGTAGCCACAGCTGTTAAAGCCATGTGCCAGTATTGCAGTACAGTTACTGTACCAATTCCAATCCTCGTTTCCACTCCCCTATTAACATCCATAATGGCCCTTTCCCCTATCGGAAGTGTTTCTGTTCTCTCCAGCTGTTTTTGCAGCTCTGCAAGATGTGAGGCAATGATGTCACTGAAAGTTGATCACCGCAACTGCAACTTTGTGTAGAATCATTCCAGTTGCTGGCTTCACTTTCTAATGAACTCCATTGACGCTGTCTCGCACAAACTGTCCCGTCATCGCACGCCCGATACAACTGTTTCCTCTGTGACCAGACACAAACACCATCAGTGTCTGTACACTGCTCACAGCCTCCTGTCAGTCACACTGCACAGTTTCGGAATTCGTACACACAGACATATATTTGATGTTTGATGTTTGTGTGACAGAGCATCTCTGATACAATAGTATATACAACCAACCAGATGCAACAATAGCAATTTATTAGTAATTTCAATCAGCTCAACATGTTTCGGGCGATAATTTCGCCCATCCTCAGGAGCACTAGACTGTGTTTACAGCACCGGCGATGCTGCCTGCTGGCAGCATCGCCGGTGCATTATACCACAAGCTGTAAACACAGTCTAGTGCTCCTAAGGATGGGCGAAATTATCGCCCGAAACATGTTGAGCTGATTGTAATTA
>Ga0136643_10014980_pt1 | contig 11656 bp, 17 predicted proteins | sample TergutLab28metaG_FD_96883 | JGI IMG/M metagenome (GOLD analysis project Ga0136643, IMG submission 96883) | Labiotermes labralis P1 segment gut microbial communities from Petit-Saut dam, French Guiana - Lab288 P1 (version 3) (version 3) | ecosystem: Host-associated > Arthropoda: Insects >...
AAAACTTCTGGTCTTGGGACTGTTCTCCTCAAGTGCCAGAATTTTAGGATTTCCACACTACTAGATGTCAGATTAAAGAAGTTTTTGTTTTGTATTCTACTTAATTTGGTGGAAGTGTGTGATGATATGAATCACTGTTCCACCCTTGTAATTTATAAAAGTAAAAGCACTTGGAAGTATGTACTTATACATGGCAGCTTAAAACCAAAAGGGATAATCTCAACTTAAAATTAAAAGGCACATTTTGCTCCATGGAAGTTGTCAGTAAATGAAAGCATTTCAAAAGAATCATCACCTAACAGTAAGGAACAAGCCAACATATCAGATCCATTCAAAAAGTCCTCAGACTGATTAAATAAAACACAACACATACCAGATAAATTTTATGAATCATTAACCCCTTTGAAACAGTCCCTTCTTGCATTAATACAACAATTCCAACAATGTTTCCAATTTTTGCAGCATTCCATATATAATTTTGGAGAAATTGTTAGCTGCTCCAATGTTTTTGTTTGTGTTCACTTCGGTGATTCAAACTATGTCCTTTTATACCAACTTTCAATTTTAGGAACAGAAAAAATTATTTAGGAGAGACTTCAGGGCTGCATGTTGGCTGGAGAAAAGATGGAGTTTCTTTTTTGTGAGAAGCACCTGGACGGAGAGCACGATCTGCAAGGGAGTGTCATGGAGAAGAAACCAACTGTGTTCCCACCAAAGCACCAGTTGTTTCTTTCACGCTTCTTCTCACTGATTGTAAAAAATGGTAAGGTGGAGCTCCTGAATTACTGTTTGGCCTCTAGGAACAAACTTTCTTTAAATCAAATAATGGTCTTTGTCAGCAGCATAACACATGGCTGAAAGGAAAACAGTGGCAGAAACGGGACAGTCTATTACACCATGCATAATCACCATGCAGTCACAATATGATTTTTAAAGGGAAGCTGTGCACACAGCCCAACAACTTCCCGAACAGCCTTCATGTAAATGGTACCTAATGTGTGGCTGTCACATGACAATATACCAGGAAGAAAATTTTTGTGTTCAGAAAAACTATAGGAATATTTCATTTTTAAAAAGTGGGAAAAATAATATAACATTTCCTTTTTCTGCTTCTTCTTTACTTGAACTTAAGCATAAGATACACATATATATATATGGAAAAGTAAGTTAGGAAAAAGAAGACATTTCATACCTCCACACAGAATCTCATTTAAAAGGAATATGATTTCCTTGCGGTCATGTGGATATCTGTGGAACATGTCCAGTAGATGGTAGCTCATAATATTTAAATCACCATACTGACCAAGCATGCAGCAAACATCTTCCATTTTCTTTACAATACTGTAATCTATGACATGCCTGAATTGTTTCCATGGCAACATCTGGGGCTTTACATCATTTGTTTTTAAATCTAAAACAAATTATATGCAAAATGTTGTTATAGTAAACAATAAAAGCTAATCCAGGCAAACAACACCAGTATAATATTTCACATTACGGCACAATCACATCCTTTCTTGTTCATTAGTAACTAATCATCCTACCATCTGACACATTACAGTCTGCACTACTGTCAGTGTCATTAAATAATCCACCAGTAAAACAGATAACAGAATATTGGATAAGTTCGTACTAAAATGATGTTATAGTAGTCCAGTAGTCAGAAAATGACTGCTGAAAAAGAAGGGATTATATCGAAAAATAACAATGCCTTCAGCAGTGCTGTAATGTTATTTTGTGAAATGTTCATGTCATACTTTTATATAGTATGAAATAAAAAAATCAGCAAATACTTCCTGACAAAAGAAATGGAGACTTTGTATTAAAGTCTATATATTTTTCCATATGTATTTCAAATGTAACTTGCAAATAACTGCCTATATATGTATCCGACTTTAAAACATTTCATTACAGTTGTACAAAACAGTAAAACTTGCATATCATAACTTTCTCCATTAGTCTTATATTCTTTTCTGAAACAATTAAACAAATTGGAACAAATATACCAGAATTCTTATGCTCTTTACATACTTCCTGATAATTACTAACTTGTATTACTCTCATAGTTCATGGGAGAATGTAAAGACTTGACATTCCACTGTGTAAGTGCTGGGTGTGACAATGCAGCCAGTCAAATTTATAATGGCTATGATACTTCAATGTATCCTACCATATGTAATGCAGCAATGCACTTCTTGCATATGAACAACAATGAAGAGACTAGAACAATGAATACCTCTTAAAGTGTAATCTTCCAGCAGAGATACGAAAGAATATTCAAGTTCAAAAGCTTGTATCAGAGTTATCATCAAGCGGTTTAGGTGAGATGCTGAGCTCAACAGATGAGGCATTCTTTTAAATCCCAAGAGTTTTATGTAGCCAGCCAGTAGTTGCAATGCAGCTAATTGCTGCAGGTCATCTGCAAACAATATCACAGCACATTCACTTAAATATGTTTACACCAACTAATGTATCATCACCAGGCAAGCTAGCTCAAGCAGCAAGACTTGACTTGCAATCTCAGGTGGGCAGATTAAAATTCTGTCAAAACACCGGTTATCCTGACTCAGGTTCTATGTGGTTATCTTCAATCCCTGGGAAATTCTAAGATAGTACTTGTATTTGGACATGAAACCTTCATTCTGAAACCTTTCCAGTTCACATTCACAAATCATCCTACCATCTGACACCACCCAGTCTTCAGATACTGACAGCATTAAAAAAAATACACACATTCTCACAATCTTGTCTCCCTAAGAATTCTTTTTAATGTTTATCATTCCTTCTCAGTCTCTCAGGTAATCACTTTTATGGATCTATACAATTTCTCTGTCTATTGATTTTGTAATTTGTCATGTCATCTTTGTTATGAAACACCATAAACTACCATCTTACTTTATCCATGTGAGGTCTGAATTTCTCTCTGGAACAATGTTTCATTTAGACATGCACATTATATGTTTCTCCTTTACAGTAAGAGACCACACTGAACCGCCATATAAAATAACTGGTAAAATTATTTGTTTACCCTCAGTGTGATTTCCCACAAAGTTCAACAGTCCAGTTATTTGCCGAATATTGGCCAGTGACAGCCTACCTCTGACTGAGTGCTACTGGTGCTCATCATTTATCCTGTATGTAGTGACCTCACTTACAGCACAGTTTTGTACACTGGGAGGTCTTACACAAAATCAATTTAATCCAAGAAATCATAAGCAGCAAATATTTCCACTTTAGCAACACAGAAGAACTCCTGCAAAGCAAAACAGATTCTTGTGCATATACTAACCTGTTCCATGAAGAATCCTTGGTAGTTTTGTCACCAAGTTATAGAAATTATCTTCTAGGATCTCCAAAAGGGACTTTCCATACTGTGCTTCACATTTCTCAGAGTACAACTTCAGTCCATTTGCAGCTGCAGCAGCAATCTTCTCATTATCATCTTCAGAAAGCATGATGATAACTTCAATCAGGTACATTATGGATGGTTCCATGTTCCTGGAATGAGTACTGTTACTATAATAGATGATTTTAGAGTTTCATTCCGACTAGTAATTCAGTAAAAAAAAAACAGTATTATTTTCATAGAAAAATGAAACACCTGTAATATTACACACCTTAAAAAGAATGTTGTTATTCAGTTATGCTGGTTCAACTACATATGTTACATTGAATCAAATGAGATGGGAAAATTGTAAATAATGGTGAGCAGATAAAGGTTTGTAAAGAAGTATCTGTCTGAAGAAATTGTGGAAAGTGACACAACCTCATGAGCACTGTTGGCAGCTTTCTGTGGTTACTTTTTTTTTCTGAACAGGTCAGGTTATCATCACAACAACAATTTTTCTGACAAAAGAAGATAAAGGATGTAAAACTTCCATGCTCGTAATCACCAACACATTCAGTCTCTACTTCTCTCTCATTTGTATAGTTTTTTTTTAATAAATGTGGAACCCTTTAAGTGAAAATTAAGTTGGACATAAATACTGACACCTATTTTGTCAATAAAAAGACATCTCCACCAATTTCAAATGCTTCTCCAGCAGATCTCCCCTGCAGAGTATTGGTTACAGACAAAGAACCCCCAAAAAACTATATACATTATGGTTCACTATGTTTCACAAACTGAACAAAACACAATTTCACTTTAAACCAAACAGTTCAGTTTGATGGCACTACGCTTCAGTGTGCTTGATCACACTTTCCTTTGGTTTTATATTACATTAAATGTGTTCAAATACATTCAATTCTTAGTGCTGGCCTAAGAATTTTATTGGTCTATGCATCTGTCAATTTTTATTCAAAATCAAAATAAGCTTTTGTAACATAAAAAAAAACCCAGGAAACATTCCTCTAAGCAATTCATGCATGTATAAATGGATATCACATCCAAAAACCATTACCATTTGATAAAATGCCTTACTGTGAAGGAAATGTTCAACACGTGCCAAGTTTGCTTTGAACTGTGGAATGCCAAATAAAAAATGAGAACAAGGAACCTAACCTGCAGCATCGAGACAGAAGCACATGACACGATGACATCAGTGTCATTCTCACTTTCCAGTGTGAATGACGCTGAACCATGCCAATAGCTTTTGCTGAAACAGCCAGTTTCTCTGCAGCAGCACGATACCATTGAGGGGTGCGACTCTTTTCTTGTAGGTTCTGTAACATAGATTCCCTAGAGCAATCTTGCCATTTGATTTCTAAAGGGTCTTCTTGCACAACTGCTGTGGATGGATTTATACAGCACTGTATATCAGGATGTAGTGAAGCATCAGCAGCATCAGTATCTTCCATCACAAGAGCAATTATCTCTCCCCATGCTTTTACAGCAAGCTGAAACATACACATATGCAACAACAGGAATGTGTATATAAAATGTTAACTCTACAATCATTATATATGCAATGTCATGCAGAACCTTTCTTCTTATGCCTCTTAATGGAAATACCAATAAACTGACTGCTTTTTATGTATTATCTGCATGAAGTTAATGAATAATCACAGGTATGGAATGTCATACTATCTGTTTGCCTGAATGTTTTATCTGCAAAACTACAAACATATTTGACTCACAATGTGCCACCAAGTGTCAAGCAAATTTAATTTTGATTCACACAGCTCTACTTTATTTGAAATGAAAACCAAGCTTTTCATCAATTCCTCAAACAAGTTTATCATACAAAAATAAATGGACACAAAACATGTAACTGAAATGGTAAGACAGAAAAGCACCAGTGCAAACATCTAGTGTTCCTGGCTATAACAGTATAAGATAGATGAAATGTGCACAGATTGTCCCTAAATTACATACGTATTTTGTCAACATGATCTGAACAGCATCTTTAGCTCAAGTATGCATTCAAAATGATGCTGAATGTGTTTGATTACATATTTGTATTGTTTATTTTATAATATCAACAGCTGTAATGATTATACTGTGTCAAATGATAGCATGATTGGCGAACAATGAATTGGAAGGGATGTGAAGGAAAGAAGACATAGCCTAACTTGAGTTCTTATCTTGGCCCTTGCATGCACAGACTAAAGAAAATAACAAACAACTGGTCAGGACAGGTGATCACATGGCCATGTAAAACAGCTGTAGTTTCCAAAGTCAGGGTGCAGTAAAATTATCGGTTTATGCTCTCAATGCCCATCACTACGCAGCGCTTGGTCAAACCATCCCTTCATCAGAACAGCACCAGACATACAAATGAGAAACCTTGGGATTTAAACAAGTCTCCTAACACTGCTAAGGTTTGGCCAAATGACGCTTATGATAGGATTGAAATATAAAGAAGGGAAAGTCATCTGCATGCATGCCAAGAAGGAATATGGGGCAGAGGAAAAGATGAAGGTGTGTGGTCAGCTTCACCGTCTGGCCACTTTATCCACAGCAGAAGATCCCCCAGTGGGTACTGGGGGATCTTCTGCTGTGGATAAAGTGGATGTTTTTGAGTAGAAAGATCTCTTGTCCATTCTCAGAGCCATAATTCCTCAGTTTGGTAGGCAAATATATAGAATGCAAAAAGCAGGAAATACATACCACTGAATAATAATAAATTTCATCACTAAACTCATTTTTGTTCTCATATACTTAAATTAGGGGAGCATTTTAAAAAGCTTGACTAGTTGTTGGAAAATTTCCCCCTAATTGTATCACAGAAACATTAACTACAATCCATAAACGGAAAAACTGTCTGAATATTAAAATCAGGAAACATGTAACTGGATCGAACTGAATACTGAGATAAATGGTGTGGAACCAGATAGGTTGAATCCAAATTTTGTGTAAATATTGAATGAAAGAACTAAATCTCATACCACTGTTATCTGATGCCCTTGTTTCTCATCAGCAGTAGCAATTCTCTGCAAGCCACTGATTATTCCTGGCAAAAAGAACATTATCACGTCTCCAACTTGATGCCGAAAAACGTCATTCTTATCTGCGTCAATGTGGACTTGAGTAAGAATCATCACACACTCCAAGGCTGCAAGCCTACATATTAGAAACAAGTATGATGAAAACACTCCATATTTTGGAATGGACATTGAAGTGTGATGCTGGACATCTGCACAACTAGAAGGAACATAGTTCAGAAACAACATGCACTCGTGTGTTTGGGACAAAACACTGAAATTTTGAAGTCCCAAAGTACATCTGAGCTATTTATTTGTCTTTACTTGCATATATCAAGCAGTTACATTGGTACCTACAGATTAGAGATGATTACTCGGAGAGAGTTTTGAACATAGTTTTAACATAGATTTACCAAAATCAGAGCCATTCCTACACATTTTTATACAGTAACGAAAACTGGGTAACAAAAGAAAAATGATCACTAATGTACAATAGCAAGATACAGTTCTACTTGTTTAGAGAGTTGAATGAAATTGCAGGTATTTCACAGCACAGAAACCATAACTTACAAACATTCATCCTCAAATTAAAACCATATGACTGAAAATGAAAATGGATGAAAGAAGTGTGGAGAATGGAAAAGGAGAATACCTTAAACTGCTTTAGGTACATAACTATAAAATAAGAGATGTGGAATGTTCAAAGAAAAAAGAAGACTTTCAGTGAAACTGAATGAAAATATTACTGACTGCAAGAAGTCAACTGTGACAATCAGGGGAAGTTCTGTGATTTTCTCACAGAACCCTGAGTTCTGCAGAACACAGCTTTGGAATTCCTTAGTTAGAACAGAACTCATTTCTGAAGCATTATCTTAAATATTATCAAAAAAGTTTAAATGTCAAACCTTAAAGAACGAAGTTTTTCCCACTGTGCCATTTGGATGGCCATGTAAATCCCCTGACCAAAATTAGGTGCATACTTTCTGCTATAAAACTCGCCGATAATATCAGAAGATGCTCGTTTCAGCAGGCTTATCACACATTCCATGACACTGAGCTTCAGTTCCTCTGGAACATCTCCAACTGTAACACACAGGCTCCACAGTTACTTGAAAACTTCAGAGTTACTCAACTGGCCAACACATTCCCTACCTTTATGACAACAAATGTATACTACCATGTTTATAAACTCTACTACTGGACCTTATTCTGACCTATATGCATCCAGTCCATATCAACACATAATATTTCTCTATGATCAATTTTAATATTGTTCTTCCTTCTGTGTCTTTATGTCTCCCAAGTGGTTTCTTCTACAGAACCTTTGACAAAAATTCTCTTCCACTACCACCTAATAAAATATTAAATATAACATGGTTACTGTGCTAAAACTCTGTGTTACAATAACTAATGAATTAGTGTGACTACACTGTAAAATTTGTATATTCACTACTGTATGTGCCACTAAAATCTATAAGATTTAACGTTCTGGAAATCTGATGCATTATGGCACCCTCAAAACTGAACTATGGTCCCAGATAACATTTATACCCAAGTCATTACTTCTGTCCAATCAAAAATCTAGTCCCACCCAAGTTGTAAGTGATAACAGGTGTCAATTTCACAACCTCCATAAACCATGTAAGTGTACAATAAAACAAAATGATGTAAACATCTATACTAAAACCCACAGAAGAAGTACCATGGACAATGAGGATGTTGATGCCTGAGGTTTCCCACTTTCTGTAAAATGTTATATTCCCCTCCAACCTCTCTGGCTTAAGTCAACCAAACCAATGTGCATGTCAATAGCAAAGGTTACCTGTTTATCCCCACCATTTTTCCTGCAAATAGAATGGATGGATAAATGAAGGTGAAAATAAGAAAGTATCCTGGAAGACAAAGCATGACAGCTGAAGGATGATATGGTGGAGGGGAACTTCTTTTCATGGCGTCAACGTATGACTTCACGTGCAAATGAATACTTGCAGTAAAGATACAGCATTTACAGCATTTTTGAAGGAAGAACTATCCTGGATTTTAAATTTTTAATAGTATTATCCTGACACACTGTGTACTTCAGGTAACTTTTCAGTTTAATCTGGATGTCTTATCATCTGATCACTGTTGAATATACACGGTACAATCAATGCATGAAAGCTTGTCACATTTTGATGACAACCAATATCTTCACATATGAGGGATGTCCAGTAAGGTCCCTAGGTCATAAAACTAAATGGGAAGCCATTACAACATAAAATATACCATGTTGCTGGTAACTAAAAAAAGTTCAAAATTGCTTTGAAAAAATTTCTATACACTTATTCATTTTACACAATGGAAGAGTACCCTAGTCAGTCATGAATTATGTACAGTATCACAAGATTTTTTTAATAGTGGTACACTGATTTAAGATTCTGTCTATGTAGTATGTGCATTATGTAAGTACTCCTGTATTGTTTTTAAGTTTCTGTCTAGGTACATTATGTATGCATTCATTGATTGTATATTCTGAACTGATCACATTCCCTTGTATAAACTTGATTTGTCTTATTTAGGTATTATAATCACAAATTATTATGATATGTATTTTATTGTTGAGACTCATTCTGTACTGCGCCTGTTGTTATCTAATGACAAGTTGTATATCCACTCTGGTGGATCTCTGGAATACTAAATAGATGATGATGATGATGATTAAATAGAATTATACTTCAATGTAATTACGGAGCACATAGATGCATTTTTTGTCTCAGCACAAGTTTCAAAACTGCATCATGGTATAAATAAGGCTCTTGAATTTATAATCATTCAAGAACAGCCATTTCCACTTCCTTAATTATTGTGGAATTGGAGACCTTCCACTTGTTACTTCAGCAGGAAGGTGCGATCCATCAGCATAATAATGCGGCTCCACATAGCATACACTGGACACAAGAACTGTTGCAGCTATTTCAGTTCGAACTCTGGGACATCCACCCTTTTCTTCAAGTTACTGAATCAACATTTGGGATGATGATAATTTCACAACAGTGATAAAGTGGAAACTGATGTTCATGAATACAACAAATGCAAGTGCCAGATTTCCATGTGAAGGAATTTTTTAACTTGTGCCAAAATGGACAAATTCATCTATGTGCTTGGGAATTATGTTAAAGATAGTGATACTTCAGTGGAATAAACGAGCTATATTTAAAAATGTAACAGCTTCTCATTTAAATACTATGATCTCAGGAAGTTTACCTACTTATTTAACACCCTTCATACCTCAGCATGTTCACACAGATGTGACCCTTGTAGCCAAATCCTTGCAATGTAACTGCAGTGGAAGAACAGTTACCACCTAATTCCATGAAACTGTGTGCATATGTGTGTGTGTGTGTGTGGCAGGGGGCACAGAAATGAGCATCAGCCTTTAAGGCTTTTGAGTCAGATGATAAATGCTTAAAATTACAAGCTATTTTATAATAATGATAACTCACCTAGACTTGATGTCTTGTGGTCATAGATTTGAAAGAAAAGTAGCACATAGAGCTTCAGAAATTTCTTCAAATCATAAACATGTGTACGTTGCAAGATTTCCTTTACACAGTCCACAAGATATCGTTTTATTTCTGAACTGTTAAGATATCAAAACATGATTACAATCAGGTATACTGCCTACAGACAGTTATAACTGCATGCCAATGGAGTACAAGCATTGCAAATCAGCCTCAGTGAAACATGTGGGAAACAAAAGTTTAGTAGTTATTACTGAATTCAACTGGCAGAGAGGGAAAGCCAGAAACTTATCCCAAGACAACTATGTCCCCTCTCCAATTTAGCTGAAAATGTAAATAAAGTTTAGGTCATGTTAAATACATACGAAAAAACAATGTTACAGTAAGTCATACTGTAAAAACAGTAAACAACTTGGAAAATTACCCCCAGCCAGAAACCAGGTAAAACTGCACATAAATGGGCACCCTTCACATATGTCGGCAGAGAGACCACTTTTATTACAAACATTTTCAAGAAGGCAGACATAATAATTGCTCTGCACACTAACAACACACTCCAGAAACTGCTAATGCCAAAACCCCAAACCCGTGACAAATACAGCAGATCCGGCGCATACAAACTAACATACCTGGATTGCAACAAAGCGTATGTAGGGCAGACAGAACGAAGCTTCACACAGAGATTTAAAGAACATAGAACTGCATTTAAGTCCAGCGGAAACACCTCTAACTACGCCAAACATGCTTTAGAACATTCACACCCATTTGGCCCCATCCATGAAACAATGCAGATCTTGCAATACCAAGGTAAGGGAGCCCACCTCAACACCATAGAAAGATACTTTATTTACAAAGAATTCTCCATTAACAACCACTTAAACGACGAATCTATCATAGCCCCTAACAAAATCTTCGATGCCTTGCTAAAACTCCAATAGCCATAAAATAAGCCCAACCACCCAGCCCCTACCAATACCCCGACCAGCTGAGACAATGACCCACCCAACTCAGGACCACCGGAAACCTTTTTCCAACAAGGAAGGATCAGACAAACAGTGGCAATATACAGCAGTGCAGAAGACACCACCACAAAGAAGGAACAAGCCAGTATGCACATATAGTGTAAATAACAGAGTATGCCCACTGTAGAGGAATGGCAATACGTAATATAACTCCAATTAATAGTACAACAAGTGCCTTGCAGTGAACAGTGAAAGAATCAGCTACACACAGTAAACAAAAAGACCCAATCAACAGCATAACAACACCCGTAGGTGAATACGGTGAAGGAACCAGCTACACACAGGAAAATAGCACATGGCAACACAACAGTGAGCGCCACCACCACGGACTCACACCCACCAGGGGATAAAACCGGAAAGAACAGGAACACAATAACACCCGGAGCATAAGTAAGTTCCCACCTATTTATATTTATATTCCCCAATACAGAGGAATCCTCCCACGCACAACTAGACTAGAATAATCTACCACCCTACTCACACATAAATCTCTGTCCCCAAGGGCAAGGGAATCTCGCACCCAAGGCCACTCGAGCCCCCCCACAACGCAGCATAATTGAGGAGAAGGACGATGAACAGGCCTCCGCATGACTACAGAACTTCATACCTGCCAAGCACACCCCCACAATAGCTTTATTTTTCTGTATTTTTCTGTATCTGTTTTTGTTTTGTGTTGTTTTTATTAGATTCCTGTTTTTGTTTTTGCTAATAAGGCCCGTATGTAGAGATCTCTACACCACGTGCGCGTGCATGCTTATAGTAAGATCT
>Ga0136643_10014982_pt1 | contig 11654 bp, 5 predicted proteins | sample TergutLab28metaG_FD_96883 | JGI IMG/M metagenome (GOLD analysis project Ga0136643, IMG submission 96883) | Labiotermes labralis P1 segment gut microbial communities from Petit-Saut dam, French Guiana - Lab288 P1 (version 3) (version 3) | ecosystem: Host-associated > Arthropoda: Insects >...
CTCCTGATGATGAGCACATGTGCTCGAAACATGTAGAGGCATGAAATAAACTTATTGTAAAACAAAAATGTTGTGCATCAAGTTGGTTAATTACTGAGATAAATATACTGAGATGCACGGTCAACAAAACGTCAAAATAATAATTAGTAATTACACACAAGAAAGAGGAGACTAATTAGGCACCACTGTTACCGCCGGTCTCGCCAGATGATCATGGGACGTCTTGCCTCAGAAACCCATGATCGAGAGTCTTCGTAATGCAGCATAAGGTTTCAAGCAGAGTACAAAGGATTCACTGTCAACTGACGGGTCCAGCGATAGCTGGTCGCCTTAATTGCTTAACCATGTACCACTGGCCGCTCTGATTTCGCGGCAGGCATGTGCTTACAGAATTCTTATAACTATTTCCCTTGACCTGCGTAAAATAAACACTACAGCTGCAATTAACATATGTCAATACACATCAATAAAATGGTTACAACAAAACAGTAATATAATGCATGAGGGCTTAACTATGCAAAAATATTACAGGGAAAATATCGACAAATCTCTAAGAAATAACGAAAAATTTTACATCTGAAATGGAATATTTTCAGGCAAACAGTGGCGTAAATAAGGACTTAACACCCATCGTTTCAGATACTTCCTCTAATTCAATTATCAGCGGTATGAGTTCACATTAGTCTACTGACAGACAGTGAATTCCACGTTTAGAAGCCTCATCATACTGATTTTACCGACACCAGTAGTGCTATGTACCGCTATGTATTGCTATGTACTGCTATGTACCTATTAGACGAAATATTCAAAGTCCGTGAGCTCTAAATTCGACATTTGTGCCTCTGGTTTTTTTTTCGCCTCTTGACCTAAGAACCCAGAATTAGCGCGAGAAAGCAGATTCGAAACTAACTGACTCTTACTGACGTCAACCAACCCAGTCCCCCGGCGTAGCTGTGCAAGAGATCAGCCTGTAGCTGCCAAAGAGGTAACTGTTAGGTCAGTCTTATTGTTAAAATCATGTACGTGTCCGGAAGACTGGCGTTAGACAGACTTTAACTCCCAGGAATTGTGAGAAATATTACAAGCGAAATATTTCGGTACGAATCTACATACTAAATTAAAATTAATTAACAAAGCGAGATGTGTCAATATCAACGTTAAATTACCTCCTTATTTATGAAATAGACCACATGCATTGCCAAACTCGCCATGTTTTGGTCCCTTTAGAGGAGGCTTGTCCTAGGATCAAATTGCTGTCCATGGATGTTTAAGAATTCGACATAATTTTTAGGTATTTAGAAATGGTCTTGCTCAGATGATAAAATCCCTCGCTTTTGCGCCGCGTGAAAGATAAAAGTTCACCCTAGAACATACCATGAAAGCCTAGAGGGGTATTAGAGATGTAACTACATTGTACTCATTCTTTAACCTTGAGGTTAGGTGAGGTGGACTGTCAAAGCCACGCATCAGCCGCTTTACGCCCGGACAAAGAACTTGATACCCACTCTACTGGGTAGACACCACGGACGGTCTGGAGGATGTGGAAAACTTCTCTCACTACGGAATTTGTTTTACACGCTCTTTATTTTCGTATAACCACACGTCTGATGTCAATGTTACATAGTTCTAAATCATCAATTTCACTTTGGTTTCATGACTGTTGCCAGACTTCTTGCCAATATAAGCTGCTGACTCTCCATATTACTTGGCCTGGTAAAGTGGAGACTGACCTACAACTACCAGTTACACAATAGGTGTGGGTATCAGTCAATTACCAGTTACACCTCGATCAAGAAGCTAATACATACAACCTATCAGATTAAGTTCGACCTAGATATAGCAGTTGCCTATCATTGTGATCACACACATACAGATACACCAAGTTTGCAGAAACGTATCACAATTCAAAGCTAGACTGCACTAATGCAGAGTACAAATGCAGATTATTTCTGTTCTATCATTCAATTGACTGAGTTCATTCACAGATGTCTTGAGATTCCATAACTCTTTAAACATAGTAGTAATTTATATGAGCATGCATAACAACTCAATATACAGGCTGTTCTTCTCCATTTCACCCCACAGCCATACAAATGCCACTATTTATATCATGGTCACAAGAGGACCCAGGGTCACAACATGTCTGCATTTGTTCAGGATGAAAGTCGCGCTGTATAACCAGTGTCAGCAGTTTTGTTTCTGCAGCTATGCAAAGTGTTAAATACTATCCCAAGTTTGTGAACTACTTCAGGCACTCCCCTAGACTTAAAGCTAAGCTTATGACACTTCAAATGCGGGCCATCTGATAATGAGTGCAGCAGAAGGGAAGCTGATGCAAGCTAGTAGCAAGTGTTACATGATTGTATTCGATCTCCGGACCCTCTACTCCGTAGCGAGTTGCTATACTGACTACGCTATTTCGGTCCACTTTTATACTGAGTAGGATAAGTTTGGTCTCACGTTTTGGAGAAAGATGCTGCCTCTTTCATGGTAAAACTTCGTTACAGTTGAATGCTACGTCTTCAGCAGCTACCAGACTGAATAGAAGTAATGGAATAATTTTTTAATTCTCATCAGTGACATTAATTGTGCTTTCAGAGAGACAACGCTAAACTTCAGTGTGTCATTTAGTCATGCAAATTACATATCTTATTTTCCCGTCTTCTATCATTTTGTCAGATTAAGAATATTTGGTGAGGGCAAGTTCTACATTTCTCTATCGTGCATTTCTTTTTGTTTTGTCGTGTTTCAAAATGCACATTTATGCCCAAATAATTCGTACAGCCAGCGGAAAAAAAAACTCATGTCTCTTCTAAATGACACGGCTGCGGTTACATAGTGAATTATATTATTTCTTTATATCTCTTTTCTAATTTAATGAACTTAATTTACTAAATGACCGAAGAAGGTCTCATATTAACATGTCAAAATAAATTACTTCATCACAAACTTTGACATTTCGCACAAATTCCAATACAATTTAATCCTCTTAATGGTAGACTTAAGATACAAATCACATGAAAATCCTACCGTAAAAATGATGTTATTGATTTTAAAATATATTTATTTTACTTACTTTCGTTTGGTTTAATAACGAAGAATGTATATTATCCTACCGGGTTGGTTTTCATGTGCATCACAATAGGCCACTTTTATGCAACAATTCAAATCTGCAGACTTATCAAATATGGAGGTAATGATAAAGATCTGAAGACAAATGTAGACAAAACTGAATACATGAATACGTAAAAATACAAACAAAAAAGTATGCAACCTGAAAATAAGAACACTAATTACGAAGAAAATAATAAAGTATTAGAATGTAATTATCTTAGTTCATTAGTTACTTATGATAAAGATTGTGAGAAAGTTGTACGAGCAAGAATAACAGGAGGGAATCAGTATTACCATTCTCTATAAAAATTATAAAATCAAGATCAATGACAAAACACAGAACTAACATTTTATAATGTGATCCATCATGTTGTGCTTTTCTGTATCATAAATAAATGAAATTCACCATCCAACACAACACCTTAATGTCCAGTCACACAGCGCTACGTGTTTCGGTTCGCACGAACCATCATCAGGCACTTCTTGTTACCAAGATTTAAAAAAAAGTAGCTATATCTGGAAATGCAATTATCCTGTTAGCGAGATCTCACTACAATTGGCTATTTATTAACAATAAATATGCGTCGTATTTATACGCTAAAATATCTGAATTATGATGTAAAGAAAAATAAAATGAAAATAGACCTCTTCCTATTATTCTCTGTCTAAACGGACGCGCTGGTTCAAATAATGTCATTCCTCCCCCTTGTGTATTGTTTTGTATTTTATTCCAGTTCCTGTATTGTTGCAGTGCTGTAATGCTGTAGTGCTGTAGTGCTGCAGGGCTGTAGTACTGTAGTGCTGTAGTGCTGTAGTATTGTAGTGTTGTAGTGCGGTTGTGCTGGAGTGGCGTATTGGTGTAATGTTTTAGTGTTGTGGTGTTGTAGTCTTGTAGTGTTGTAGTGTCGTAGTGCTGTAGTGTTGTAGTGCTGCTGTGCTGCAGCGCTGTAGTGCTGTAGTGTTTTATGTTGTAGTGTTTTAGAGCTGTAGTGCTGTAGTGCTGCAGTGCTGTAGTGTTGTAGTGTTGTATGTTGTAGTGCTGTAGTGTTGTACACAATACCGGCAACTTATAAAAACTGCCCCTAAAAAGAAGTTCATTTTATAATTTGCGTCAAAGAGCAGGAAAAGGAAGTGGGAAGAAAAGAACACAAGAAACAAAACAGAAGAGGAAGGAACAACGTTATTTGAACCAAGGTGTCCGTTTAGACCGAGAAGAAAACGAAGAGTTTTTATTTACATTTCATATTTATTTACAACATAATTTGGGTATTTTAGCCAATAAATACTACGTATTTGAGAGTTGTTTGACCGTGCAACTTCATCATGAAAGAAAGTGAAATGCCAACTTGATGCAACAATGTAATTTATTGAAGTTTCTTTAGCTCGACAAGTTTCGGGCGCATACACCAATCATCAGAAGCACTAGATGTTAAGTTGCAGCATAAGGCTTTCTGTACCCAGTTTGTAGAAGGGTGGTGGTCCTGAGAGCCGCTGTGTAGGTCGTGTGTACGGTTTGGATGGTGCCGTGCACGGCACCATCCAAACCGTACAGAAAAACACATACTGCAAATTAACATCTACTGCTCCTGATGATTGGCGTATGCGCCCCAAACATGTAGAGCTACAGAAACTTCAATAAATTACATTGTTGCATTAAGTTGGCATTTCACTTTATTTCAAATAAAATGTGTATGTATTATTTTAATGAATAACCAAATTTAGTGAGATCTCACTAGCAGCACAACTGAATGTTCAAATGTACCCACGTTTTTTTAAATTGTTATAACAAAAAGTGTCTGACGATGGTTCGTATTAACCGATACATGCAATACTGTGTGGTAGGACATTAAAATGTTGCGTTGGATATCATTTTTGCTTGTTTGCTTATAAAACTAAAAACGTATACAGCAATAATGAAACCTGTAGTGCTATGGTTGTGAAAAACGGGCAATGGCGAGCAAACGAAATCATCCCTTAAAATACTGTAGTGAAAAATACTAAGGAATATAAGGCCCGATAAATTATCGAAGTGGCTCGACAATCCGAAATCACAATGGATTTCAAGTGGGACCTAACATTCACGAGTTCTCATTCAGTGGCATCTTCTCCAGGTGTGCTCGTTGTACGGCCCACACCTTATGCGTATTCATCCCCAAAGAGTGTTCATAAACGAAAGATCGAATTGTGCGGGCGAGCTGTTATCTCCCTGTCGTCCTGTAATGCTTCCACTCAAGTTGGTGACGCTGCACTCAAGGAGGTAGGCAGCTGTGCTGGACTTTCTCAGCATGCTTCATACGTGTTATTGCAGACGGTGGCGCAGTTGTGCGGGGTGAGGCGATACTGCATCTCCTAACCAAAGCTTGCCCGGTTGTAAAGTTCTTTGTAGAACGTTAGGGAGTGTGTCACGTCGCGAAATATTTATCGTGTTTAGCCCTTTCATTATTTCTTACTGTATTTTACATCATAATCGTATTTATATAGTATGCTGTCTCCCTTCCTCGTTCTACAGAGTGTTCAGATTGATGTAAATGGCTGAAAATATATTCATTAAAGAACTATTAGATAATCTATTTTTTGTTCGCCCGCAGTACGATAAATTAAGCACAATGAATGGAAGGTCGACCTACCACACAATTATCCGATTTAATAACTTGTCATAAAAGTAAGATATAACAATACAAAAGGCATTTTTTCCATCTCTCAGTATGAAAACTTTGACTGGTTAGCGGGATGTCAAAAAAAAATATTACTTTTGGCCCTGTTTATTTTTTTCTAACAAATATTAAGTATGGGATGGACAGGGCTATTCAGTTTGAAACCATTTGTAAGGTGGACGACAAAAGCACTCAAAATCACGCAGTTATCTACAGTTAAAAATATTCGGAAAACAACAAAGAATTGACCTGCTCCTCGACGCTCAACGCAGAAACGACATCACCAGCTATAATGAACGAGTGAAGAGGAAGAGAGTGATACTTCGTCGGTTTATTGACGATATGTGCTATTTTTCTAACCGCACACTTCCGTTCTTGGGCCTTGATATGTGTTCCACATCTTTAAACAGAGGAAATTTCTTGGGATTCCTCAATATGTTGCAAAATATTGGCGCACATCTTGATAATCAGCTGAGATTGACCATTGTCATTTAATTTCAAATGTAAATCCGTTCCTTACTTAACGAAATTTATTATTCTAAAATTCAAATATTTCTAAAGACCTGCACTAAATACAGATATTTACTATTTATTTACCGGTTTATTGAGTTCTGTTGAGCAGTAACTAATACCAAGTTGTCTGTGTAATGAAAACCAACTTGACACGCTATTTATCCTCAGTTTATTTCGTCAATCAAGCTCTACATGTTTCGGGCATATTTTTAGCCCTTCATCAGGAGGTATACTTTATATATCCAACAATTGGTACATGTTGTGTTTTTCAGTTGACTGTCTGTTGACCGGGCCAGCAGACAGTCAACTGAAAAGCACAACACGTTCCAATTGTTGTATATATATAGTATACCTCCTGATGATGGGCTACAAATATGCCCGAAATATGTAGAGGTTTATTGACGAAATAAACTAAGGATAAATACTTCATCAAGTTGGTTTTATTAAACAGATGTATCGAGATTCAAGGTCAACAATACGTAAAGTAATGCCAATTTGTTTGACACTGGTTAAATGAAATTTATTGAGAACATTTTTTAAATTTCCTAAAGAAAATTAACCTAATGCTGCCGGGCAGCATGTCCTTGCTGAAGACACAGCAGACGCCACTGTTCTCATTATGAACGTTGCTTCATGTAACCCTCTTGGCGCCTAGACTTTTGATGTTGCTTCTAGGTTTTATGAAAATTTATACACGCCTGGACGAACGTATGCACACTCATTAAACACGAAAATCTGAGTTACACATAAATATTATGCTGGTACTGCACTGTAGACACACTCAGTGATGGTTACAAAAACAGACATTTAATGCTGTATGCATAAATAATAGTTGTTTGTTCTGAGATCCATGTAAAAAGACGAAATAAATTTGTGAAATAAACGTGGAATTTCCCAATGTTAAAGAGGGTGTTCTATCTAGAGCTAAGAGAAGGTACATCAAATCCAAGTACCAATGTTACAATGAACAATAGTGACTGTAACCACAAAACTCGACTGTCTTTCGACGGAAACAATGTAACTCTGTTGGCTCAGATAGTTTCAGATTTGAAATCTATTCGTTTATGACTCTTTCGGGATACAGAAATATCACGGCGGCGTCTGTATGGGGGAAGAGAGAGGCTAACAGCTTCTTGCTGTACATCGGACACGTGGAGCATATTCTGCAACTCCAAAAAGAGCAGTATTGACTGATATAACTTTCCAATAAGAATGTTCGATTTCAAAATGAAGGCAGGTTACATTGTTCCACATGTTAAGCCAGTTGAGGTGATTGTCAGCCACAACAGTGATCCATAGAATTGTAATATTTTGAAACACTCGTCACTGAAGGAATTTTGCCAAAATTCTCTTAAACGAAATGTGTACTTTGGGGCAAAACTAAAAAAAAAAAAACTGTTGGAAACCTAAATTGGATTTAAAGACATGAAACTTTTAATCACGTATTATGTTAAAAAATATTTATTATTAGTGCTTTCCGCTAAATAAGATCCTAGCGCCAATTGTTGACAAACGTAGGAAATAAAATAAAAAATGTTTTAAAATTGTCAACTTTTATTGATTTCACCAAACAAAGTGTGCTTGCGGAACCCATGAGAGTTCCAGATAATCCCCAGAGTTCCGAGGAATTCAGCTTTAACTCTTATCCTGCTAACGTGGAGAATATGGTGAGCTCCTAATAATGCCAGCAAATGGCAGATGGGATTTAATTCGACGTTTAAAGGGTTAATATCGCCGGACACGCAGTTTCACAACCATTACTCCATAACTAACATTGACAGACTCTTCAAATTAATATGCGTTAAGATGGGAGAAACATGTAGCAAACATGAGAGGAATGTGTGTATACATTACAGACGCAAACCTGTGCAGAAGAGGCTAACTGACAGGACTTACACATATAGGAGGGAATAATATTAAAAAGGACGTAAACGTAATCGCGTGTGGTTTATTTAATGGACTGAGTTGCCCTCATATATATATTGGTTTCTGTTCATGTGTCCTGCTTTGGAGAATGATTAAGATTCGGTTTCCATTAGTTTTCATTCCTAGTACTTCCGTTTGGTTTTGTATTTGAAGAAAATCTTACATTTACTGACATGACTGGTTTGATGCTGTCGCTTTCTGGAGGTCTGCATGGGGCTGCACCGCTCGAGGGCCCACAAGAGGTTCTAGTTGCATGTCAGAACGCGTCAAGTACACTTCCCAAATATATTTTTGCATTGGGCCCAGAAAAATTCTTAAACCGCTCCTTCTTTCAGTTAAAAAACTTCAACCCCAGTGTCTAATTACAAATAATAGCCTACTATTTGCGAACAGAGCGGACAAGCTGTCCGAAACTTTCAAGAGTAGGAAAAGATATGTAGTCAAACACAATTTAATCACTGAGGTGTATTTAATGACTATGTGATGGAAACAATTACATGTTTCGGCCTGTATTGGCCATCATCAGGTTGTCTAGGGAACTTAAGGGCTAGCTATATGCATGCGCGCAAGCTAGGGAACTTAAGGGTTAGCTATATGCTTGCGCGCATGCATATAGCTAGCCCTTAAAGTTCCCTAGACAGCCTGATGATGGACAATACAGGCCGAAACATGTAGTTGTTTCCATCACATAGTCATTAAATACACCTCAGTGATTAAGTTGTGTTTGACTATATATCTTTCCTAGTTTCACACACACAACGGGGATGACACACTTCCTATATTTCAAGAGTATGTGCGTACCCTTACGTGCTACAGCAACACCAAGCAGCACATACATTTAAACAAAGGCTTCTGCAAGTAAGGCTCAACAGTTTAAATAGGATCAAGCTTAAAATTTCAAGCCGTTTGGTACACGATGTCATGCAGATAGGTACAATATAGCCCCAAGCATCTAAATTATGTCAAATCGCAGTATTCTTTTATCTTCATCAACACCGCTACGAGAACCTGAAATCTCAGAAGAATAAGTTCATTCCATATGATGTTTTGTGTGATATCGTACTAATGTGACGTTATCACACGTGAAGCCTCTTTCATAATCTAACGATTTATCTGAAGGTCTAATTACTCCCATACCTACAAATAAATAATTAATTCATAAACCAACGTTTAAAAGGGCCGTTAAAAATAATTAAATTAAAATAAAAAAATGTTTAATATAGCTCGTTTTACTGAAATTCTCCACCACTTCACAAATTCAAACTCGATTCCTTAAGGTCATTCTTAATGTTATTCTCCGTGTTTTCTCGATTTTCCTAGATTGCACTTTACAAGAGTTTTCCAAACCCTTTGCTCTTAACGATTTCCTGGTCCCAATTTTTACTTTCCCATTCAATCGTAGTGTTCTGTATTTGATATGCCAACAATATTATGCAATGCCGATTCCAGTGACCGCTCGTTAAAAGCCCAGGGTCTGCGCCCGCTCGCTTGCTGGGATTGTGGTTTTGAATCCCGCCGGGGGCGTGGATGTGTGAGTCTCTTATGACTGTTGTGAGTTGTCTGATAGAGGTCTCTGCGACGGGCTGATCACTCACCCAGAGGAGTCCTACCGAGTGTGGTGTGTCTGAGTGTGATTTGAAGCCTCGATAATGAGTGGGCCCTGGCCCACTGGGAGTTCTTGCGCCATGTTAAAAAAAAACAAAATTTTGTGACGCGTATAAACTACGCATTGAATGGCTACGTACGTAATATTCCAAATCAGGGGTTTATTTAATCAATTTCAGGCACGTCTATTTTAATAATCACCCTATTTGCGGATACATGTGGTGTCTTTAATCTATTAATTCTGTTGAAAGATTTATAAGACCTGAACGCTATGAGAAACTAAGAAGTTTCTTCAGATGTATTTTTCCCCCAATACTACCACATGTCCTTGTGGACTTCGTGGTCCTCCCTCCTGGGCATGGCAGCAGTGTAAGCGACTTCTGAGGATGGGACGCCCATGAGGCGTAGTTACGTTGTCCCAATGTTGGGAGTGGTGACAGAGGAAGATGTAATGCCAGGAGGGCCCTTAAACCTAAATTCTACTAACCTACCCAGACCATGGTCACCGTGGGAATCCTCCCTTCAGGAAAAATTCCCACGGTAGGGCCGGGAATCGAACCCGGGACCTCATGATTAGTAGTCAGAGACCACGAGGCTGGTCAGTTTCTTCAGATGTATCAGACTAATGATTGATCTGAAATTATTTTTGTTGTTCGCTTGATAATAACCCAGAGAATATTTTGAGAGAAATTGCAAGAGATGAATAAACGAATGAGCAGAAAAGTAGATAGATTCATGACGGAATCAATCCAACGAACTAACAGTTAGTGATGACGAATATATAGCGTCATCTAACAAGCTTTATTCCGAAACGAAATGATAGAGAAAGAGAGAGGAGGGAAGTAAATTGCAAAACGGGACTTTACTGAGTGCCCTGTTCCAGTATTGCAAACATCGAAAAGAATACAATTCCCGCTCTACATCTGATCCAGACGAGTCCAGTCTCTTTCAGCTCGTTCAATTGTTTGGACAACAAATTCCGCAGTTACTGCAGCTCACTCACTCACTCACTCACTCCAATTTTATACGAGGTGAATTGAAACAAAATTGAAGTATGCTGTTGGTTCGAGAAAAACATCATACAGGTTTTAATCCAATGAAGGATTTTTCTCCTTTTTTATTTTAAAAGAATTTAACTTTACAAAGGAGAATATAATATTTCAGAGAATTCAAAAAAATAAAATATTCATTCCAAAAGCACTCAGCTCCATTGCATTTGCAATAAAGAAATGGCATGTACAACTGTAGTTAAATGTACAAGGTAAAAGCAAATCCCTATTACATTCAATTTAATTTGTCTTGGTAATGAATGCTCTCAAAACGATATAATGAGATTAAAATGTATGTATAACTTTAAGCTACTTCACTCCCTTTGTAAACTTACAGCTAAAATTAAAGTTACATATCTCGCTAATTTAAAGTCATGTTTCTCGAAAAATAAATTACAAACAGAAATAATATTATTTATTAAGAACTGAGGATAAGAATGCCGATACAGTGGCCGCGCGGTATAAGGCGTGGGTATGCGGTCGTTCGCCTGGTAAGACTGTGGGTTCGAATAACGGTGGGAGAGTGGATGTTTGTCTCTTGAGAGTGGTGTGTGTCAGGTGCGTCGGGCTGATCGCTCGTCCAGAGGAGTCCTACTGAGAGTGTCGTGTATTGTCAGGTGCGTCGGGCTGATCACTTTTCCAGAGGAGCCCTACTGAGAGTGGTGTGTGTTGTCAGGTGCGTCGGGCTGATCACTTGTCCAGAGGAGCCCTACTGAGAGTGGTGTGTGTTGTCAGGTGCGTTGGGCTGATCGCTCGTCCAGAGGAGTCCTACTGAGAGTGTCGTGTATTGTCA
>Ga0136643_10014983_pt1 | contig 11653 bp, 6 predicted proteins | sample TergutLab28metaG_FD_96883 | JGI IMG/M metagenome (GOLD analysis project Ga0136643, IMG submission 96883) | Labiotermes labralis P1 segment gut microbial communities from Petit-Saut dam, French Guiana - Lab288 P1 (version 3) (version 3) | ecosystem: Host-associated > Arthropoda: Insects >...
AACAGCTGTCAAAGTTTCAAATTTCTCTGGCCATTATCTCCGTAACCGTTCAACTTGGGTTATATCGGTATACTTTAACATAAGGAACACCCTCCCGAAGTCTGGCACATTCCTCCTGGGACACCCTGTATACACACACACACACACACATATATATATATATATATATATGCTAATCTTCAACAGACTGCCATTAAAGTAAAGATAATGTTATTTTGTGGGAAAGTTTTGAATATGAAACCGATGAAACATTCTTCCGTAGTTTATTGAGACCAAACACAGTTTTCGCTAGATATTCTGCAAGTCCTAAGGTCCATAATACAAACTGAAACACTTACAATTATTAGCAGTAAACCTCAACTCCTGCTTGTTAAATAACTGGAAAGTACACCTTCTTTATCGTTGCACCGTGCATTTCGTAAAGTCATTTCATTAGCACACCAACTAATGCACATACATAATTTTTTTTACGTCAGAACAATTAAAATCGCTCCAACATGTTTCGATCCTAAGATCATCTTCAGAGAGCTACATTGTTCCTTGCTAAAGTCACATTATTAAAAACACTCACTGAACAATTAGTTAATATAAGGAAATTGTTCAGTGAGTGTTTTTAATAATGTGACTTTAGCAAGGAACAGTGTAGCTCCCTGAAGATGATCTTAGGATCGAAACATGTTGGAGCGATTTTAATTGTTCTGACGTAAAAAAATTTATGTATGTGCATTAGTTGGTGTGCTAATTAAAGGGAAAGCACACGTTTAGAATGTTGTACACTCTAATTTATTAATTTCACAACTGCTAAAATCTCCTGAAATTTGTTTTTGAACACTGCAGTATAAAATTAGCGATTTTGAAATAATAATTTATATAAGCTAATGGTTTTTATTTTGCAGACTTCAACAGATGAGGCGTAATGGAATTCTGATGGCAATTGTAGAAAAGTATTTGCCATTAGGAGTTACAAAAGACAATATGAGATTGCCGAGAAGCGTAAGTCTACAGAAGACACTGCCTGTTTTCATCATTTTGATGTCAGGACTTTTCGTGTCTGTTGCGTGTTTACTAATAGAAGTGAAAGTGCACAGACAGTGTTGGCATGGTCGCACTTCTTTTACAATTGATTATTGTGAATAAGTACGAAAATATGTGTAGGATCCTAAGTTTGTAGTTAACTTTCGTTCAGTCACTGCAAGCACAAAACAGTGCCGAATTCAAGTCAGTCATCTCGCAGTAATCCGATGAAATTCTGGGTGCAGTACGTCAAGTGAATTCGTGATCAGCACGTCGGAAATTTTCAGATAAGAAGATCAGCGGGCAAGGCATAAATGTGAAACTGTGCGCAATGCATTTGGAAGCATTGGGGTGTGTACGCAAAGAGAAACGACAGGACTTTCTCTATAAACATTGCTTCTTGTCGTTATGTTGGGATCAGCTGCAAAAAAAATAATTAAATTTCACTCTTTCTTTCGTTTATCAGTCAGTTCACACCGAAACTGCAGAAAGAATGACATTTTGGTCCACACAGCATTTGTTTGAACAGAGGTGTATGCACACACACACACACACACACCACGGTATGCTTCGAGGAGTTCAGCCAGCACAAATATGCAGAATCTTCACAGAGTACAACCAAAAAGATGCGATGTTTCTCAATTTATTTATTTCTGTAAGATGTTCTACAAGTTTCAGACGGGGCTTCCGTCCATCAGGAACTCAAAACTGCACATACAGCGTCAGGTATTTGTCAGACCGTTACTGCTACCTGCTGCTGGCCTGGCCAGGCTAGCAGCAGGTAGCAGTAACGGTCTGAAAAATACCTGACACTGTGTGTTCAGTTTTGAACTCCTGATGGTGGTCGGAAAAACCGTCTGAAACTTGTAGAGCATCTTACAGAAATAAATAAATTGAGAAACGTCGCATCTTGTTGGTACTACTCTGCGAATATATCAGCGATGCACAAATCTATGAATGCAGAATCTTGTACATTACCATTTACAGTGTTGTCTAACAATCACGATTTGATTATAATTAGATGTATTTCTGCAATTGTCAAGTGGTACATTCTTAAATTTAAATTGGTTGCAAGAAGTAGCCCAAATATTTCTTGGGCCCCCAAAACAACACATGAATGGAAAGTGATGCAAACAAAACTAAAAATAGCCTCTTTTGCGAACAACGTCTAACACAGTGCTTTGTGAATGCAGAACTGACAGAAAACTAATATCAATATGGAGGAGTGCAAAACATAGGCTAACAACGTCAAACTCTCCCCCAGAGGCAACAACATTTACTGCCGCGAAAGAAAACAGCCCTTTTAACGTCAAGGATTCCGCCATAATTCCCGATTACTTGGCTGAAATAAAGCTTCGGGATCTTGACGACTACATTAAGAGTTTAGAAGCTTGAGTCTCTCTTGCCAGCGCTGCTAAGAATCATCAATGTTAGGGCCTATGTACTCACAACCTTTGCAACTGATAGCTTCATTAAATTAGCACATCTCTGTCTTCACAAACGTCCATAAAGGTAAAACAATTCCTGCACAGGCCTGGACTGGCCCTGAGGCTTCCAGATTTCATGACAATCGGCACATGGAGGTGTTAAGATTGTCAGCCCTACGAACCGGCCGCCTTTACCCCCCAGGAGATAAGCCTGGTTCTCATTTCTGATAGAAGCTGAGTCGACCCCAGGGCCATAGTGCGGCCGAAGGATTATATTAATTAAAAATTACAAAGACACCATCGGGAATCGAACCCGCAACCTTCCGGCTTGTAGCACAGTCCCGGAACCAACTGTGCCAAGGAGTGATAAACGTGCGTAGTTCCGTTCTTGTTTGTTACACAGCGCATCCAATTCATGAACATTAGAGCAACTTCACTGAACATGCCCAGCGATATTGTACTTCGACGGTCTGCTAGACGCTTCGTGCAGCCACTTCGTTTATCCCATTCATATGAAAACTAATCAATAGCAGTTCAACAAGACGCACATCCGACTGACCTGATGTGTCTGTAGGTCCGACCTTGTTCATATATGAATAATACACGAAGCCCGGGAAAGCCACTCAGGTCACCTTCGTCGCGGGCATTCGATACACGTTAACACGCAAGCAGGTGTTACAGAGAAGACTGACAAACGGCAGATTCTGCAGAGGGATGCTGAAGACTGGCGAGGCAGCCTTGCACAACACGCTGCACAGAAATACTCCTATACGGCTTGGACGATACTGAGTTCGGGTTGAGGCAGGAGACATAGATTTATCTCAGTTCCAAAACGTCTACAACTGCTCTGAAGCCCACCCAGCTTCTTATTCACTGGGTAAGGGACGTTCTGACAACCGAACTCAATCTAGCGCCGAAGTTCATACATCCACTCATCCTATGCTTCATGACGCGTACCTTTTAGCTGACGTAACAGTTCAGAGCGTTCATTTTCTGCAGCTTATTGAATGGCACTCTTTAGCTCAGATCATACAGCATCAAATGACGGTCTCAACTACGCGAAATACACCATGATGGAATAAGGAACAAATAATAAGATACAAAGAGAAACAATCTGAATGTAATGTCTAAAGCTACAAAGCCAAACTACAAAACACAGAACATGATATAACGATGAACTTTTATTATACGCAAGCCTACTATCTGTAGCATTAACAGGAAAATTAAAGACATGACACAAGACGGACCATGGCAAAGTTAGAACGGCGGGTTTCAGTCATATACACTGCACTGAAATGTCTAAGGCAGGCAGAAGGAATTGTTGGCTGAGTGGAGTGAACTTGCTGATACAGGATTAACAGAATGACGTGGAATCAAAATGAGGTAAACCCAAACCATGTCATTACAACAACAATGCTCTGTTCACCAAGTTGTAACAAGCACTTTACAAGTGATGCAACATACGTCATTCCGGCCCGCAACAGCAATGTCATTTCGGTATTTATTTACAAATTTATATGTACAAATACAAATGGGTCAAAATATGTTAAGCCGGTCCCAGTGGCCGCGCGGTCCAAGGTATAGGTCTCTGGCCACTCGCCTGCTGAGATTTCGTGTTCGAATCCCGCCGGGGGTATGGATGTCTGTCTTTTGTCAGTGTTGTGTTGTGCAGGTAGCAGCCCCTGCGACGGGTTGATCACTCGTCCAGAGGAGTTCTACCAGCTGTTTTTGTGTGCTTGCGCGCAATCTAGAAACCTTAAGAGTGAGGCGGTCTAAGACCCGAGCTGGGCGGTTGGAGCAACACAGACAATACACAAACAATCGCACGCACCTGCGCAGTGCGGATTCGAGTTACACGTTTCTTGGTATGCAGGTTTCCGCACAGGGTTTGGCTCTTCTGGAAAACTGCGTGGCGTAGGTTCGTAGTTCCATGGTAAGTGGGCCCCTGTCACCACGACATGGGAAGTCCTCAGGTTGCAGATGGTGGAACGGCCTCCAATATGAACGGTAGCTGCGAATATATTGAATAAGCAGTCGTGGACGGCCGACAAGGAGAGGTCCTCTAGCTTGGGAGTTAAGACGATGTGCTTAGAGCTCATCGTAAAAACGTATGTTACGAAACACTCAAAAGGCCTCGGACCTGGACTGGTCCTTTGGTACGACCTAATTTACCCATGCGTAGATGGGAGGATACTATTAAGATGGATCTTCATGAAGTGGGATGTGAGAGGATGGACTGGATGGGTCTGTCTCAGGATAGGGGCAGGTTGCGGTCATTTGTGAATGCGGTAATGAACCTTCTTGTAACATGTCAAGGGCATCGTCGGTCACGTCTTTCACAATTCATTCTCCATTCTGGAATTATATAACTTGCACAAGTTCAACCATGTACTCAATATACGTATACGTACGACTAAGGCGCGTTCGCGTAATGTTTATACTTCCTCGGCTGCACTAACAACCTGATGCCGCTTCACTTGAAGAGAGCGCCTTACGGCGATTCAATGTCGTCGTGAACAATAAACGGTATTCATGTAAGGTGCCCGATGTTAATAAAATTATAATTTTCTCGGCAGATTTTCACTTTAGTCTCTAATATCAACTATCACGAAAATCCGACCACCGGGGGCCGCGTTGATACATGTGGACAGATACATGGGTGGAGGAGCTACGGAAGTAACAGACACTTTCTGAAACTTTGTGAACGCGCTTACAAACATCCTTAACTACAGAAAAACTATAACCAATTACAATTTTAGACACAAAAAATTAACCTCACCACATCAAAGGATGATATATTTTGATGCTTCCCTCTTCACTTGGATAAGTCCAGCATAGTTACGGCGACACTACTATCTAAGATTACTCACAGGAGCTAAGAGAAGAGCACCATACATTAATGTCTACAAAACGTGGAGGAAGGAAGCTGCTCACTGAATGTCAGAAGTGGCAAAAGGAAATACTTCAAGTGTGGGGAATATAGCACGTGTGACACAATACAAGCTAAAGAGACTCACACGCCTCAAACACAAGTCAGAAATTATAGAAGGTATAAATTCTTTACATGTGACAACACTGTCTTTAAGAGAAGTTCCAGGGTGATACCCCACACTCTAGAAAGCAGAACAGCTGCCGTCCGTCACAAATCCATACCATTCAGTCACAATCTGTGGAGATCTCAGCAGATATACCAAGCCCCTAGGAATGCAAAGCAAGAATCACTTCTAAACACAAATGTTAATTCAGTGTTCATGATAATTGATTGGTGTGCTTTATTTAAGTGATCGCTTACATTTTAATAAATAACAAGAACACAAGCACAGTCATGCCAGTTTCTTAACTTGTGGTTCTTTATCCAAAGCCTGATAATGTTGCATAGTGCACATACATATATATGTATATAGGATAAATATGGATAAATATCATGTCTTACTTAATTCAAATAAAATGTCCAGCATCATAAGGTCTGATTAAACGTGGTTCAACCTGTAATAAACATAGAGGGCAACTCTGTCCCATTAAATGTTTATCATTTTTGTCCAAAATGGAAAACACTGTCCCGCAGTGAGCATTTAAACTGAACAGTGCTCCGGCCACAGGAGAAACCTGGCATTGTGTGGCCATATGCTAGAGGTCAAACACGTGCAATATTCTTCTTGTAAATAGAATGCCACAGATATAACACAAGCTGCTAACACAGTAAACTGATTTCAACAGATACACACTTAAACATCATATTTATATATGTATTAATCTAAAAAATTCTTATATTCCATGCTTCCAAATTCTTGGTGTAAAGTAGGCACTTCAAAGTGGTGGCTCACTCATTGAATTTTTCTGACTCATAAGGTCAAAATGTAATGCTACTCAGTCTAGACACAGAACAAAAGAGGAGGCAGCATCAAGGTATGATGATCTGTTCCTCAAGGAGCTGTTTCTCACATGTGACTCTTTGCCCTGTTGACCTATGCACAATTTATTTGATGCTGCCAAAAAACCTTATAGGCCTTTCAGTGCACATGAGTTACACACACCTTAAAATGTATGGCATGTCTCTTTCAAATCCTTACAAAACATTCCTTAAAATGATTAGGAAGCAACATTTTAAAGGAAACTAACAGAAAATTTTCTATGTTCATGTACATGTTTGTTTTTTACACTACAAGAAGAAATGGAACATGCCAATTCGTATCACTAAGACACTATAAAAGCAAACTTTAAATAACCGAATGGGGGATTTTTACTCATATCTGCCAACATACAAATTTCCAACCACACAAATTTTTGCCATCACTATAGAAAGTACTATCTATGCAAAAACTGACACAATTGCAAACAAAGAACCAAACCACAAGACATCAGTTCCTGTAGGGAAACGTTCATGTCTTAATTAAGAGTACAGCCAAATATTTGTATGATAGAATTTAAATGAGAACTGTATGACCTTGTTACTTTGGAGTTCCTAGCACAATGATTGAAATATAAAGGTTTTACATAAAATTTATTTATTTTACCAATATGAACATTAAGTTCTGGGAAAAAATCTAAAACTGAAGATTTTTCTTCAAATGTTCCCAACTTAAAGTATAAGTTGTAATGCACCTTACTGCTTGACAGCATCACTTGAAGGCCTTCTACACCAAATTTCAACCAGACTGGTCAAAAACTATGGAAAGTATGAACAGAAATTAATTTATGTCACAAAAGTAAAGTATGTTTGTCACTGTCTCACTTCTCACAACACCCATGTGTGGTAAATAACTATTTTTTGAAGAACTCCTACACCAAGTTTCTTATAAACATGGCATGTGGCTTAGTCATCAATATTAAGTCACAGACGGACTGGATGGACAGTCGCCAAATACACATTCTTTTTTGTACTTCATAAGGACCAAAAAACCGAAAATTTCTGTAAATTTAGCCAGTGTTTTTTCAGTGCTCCCTTCCACAACAACTGAATATTCTGCCTTCAGTTCTTCTACTTCCTAGGGAATATAACGAATCTCATGACAAACTCCCTCCCTGTCTCCTAGGAGATATCACCAGTGCAACAATCTCCCAACTGTTGCTTGCTTTCCAACAGCAATCCATTCCTTTCACTGCAACCTCCCTTTTTCTGATAAGCCCATATGGCGTGTAGACACTCATGCAAACAAGGCACATGTGAGTAACATTATACTGTTTGGTTTGTTGTCTGTGTATTACAACTTACATCAAATATGTGCTGCAAAAGAATGACAGTAATTCACAGTTGTCTTTTCAAATCAATTATATTGTTGAGTAAGAGCCAACTAAATACACTAATTAAGCAATATATACACAGTTATTTTATATTACTTTATAATACCTCCAACATGTTTCTGCTCTGATCAAGCTATCATCAGGGAGACAAAATACATAGGAAACATACACAGGTGCATAATCACACTGGACAGCACAACACATGCATCTCCCAGTATACAGGGTTATTCAAAATGATTGTCGGGGTTTTAACAACTTTTCATACACAACACACTTGAGATAGGAGTATATGTATTTTTTTATTTAATAGAAAACTCTCCAAGTTTTTGTCACATACCTTACTGGTGCTCTATATGTGCACCCTTTGTGATTCTACAAAATTTTGTCACATACCTTACTGGTGCTCTATATGTGCACCCTTTGTGATTCTACAAACATCAAATGATAAAAGATTTCGTTTCGCATGTCAGCGGTGATGGTTTCAATGGCGGTTCTGACTCATACCTTAGTTCCAGGATACTTGCGGGAAGAGGAGGAACATAAACCTGATCCTTAACGTAACCCCATAGAAAGAAATCACATCGGGTTGCATCTGGAGTGTACTGTGTATGACCCCAACAATCATTTTGAATAACCCTGTACAAGATGCAGTGGCATAAAATACAGATCTTCGGTGTTCTGGGATGTTACGCAGTGCAGACTGGAAGTCAGTCAATGACAATTCGGCACAACCTTTCGGTCCCATCATCAAGTATCAGAGGTAAACTAACTACCAATCTACACCAGTTAACATTCCAGAAGAGTGGCACATGGCACACACAGCATCAAATACAGTCTTTGTTCAGCATTAATCTCAACAGACTCCACATACAAAATATTAGTGTTTAAAACTACTGTATAATGTTTGTGTCCAGTGGAAATTAAAGAGAATGAGAACCAGAATGATAAAAATGAAAATTAATATCAATAGTTCTAGTTGTCTAAATGTACATGGAATACAAAATAAAAAGGCATATATTACCTAACAAGTGTATTTGGTTGGTCTTAACAAACAGTAAAGTAATATACGGGCAATGAAAAATAATTTGATCAAACATTATGTCTGAAATTGTTTAAATGGAAAATTACAACTCAAGGAGGTGAAAATCAGAAACTTTAACAAATTCACGCATGTGAAAAAGATCCTTTGGGATCCTGGCAACTATTTAGTAGTCCACACAGTGTAACATCCCAGAAGACTTATATCTTCAACAACATCACTGTGAGAACCTCAAATCGCACAACGTCAGCGTCTGCAAAACTTTTTTTACTTGGAAACAGACTCATAATAACGCCTGACATAGCCACATCTGCAAGTTATCTTGCATATCAACAAAGTAAACTTAGCCTTTCATGACTAACACAACAAAATACAGTCCAACATAAAACTGAACAATAAAAAATGAGGGCATATTTTATCCTTTGAAAAAAAAACTGCCTAACCTTACAGCTGTGTTTGTCCTACATTTTAAGATTTTGTAAAAATTTCATAATATTTCAAATTTAAAATTATCCTAATACTTATAAATTGCATCCAAGGCAGAAACAATTTTTGAAAGGAGAGTAACAAATATTTCTACCATTACCTACATCTTGGTGTATGCCTTGAGACAACATTTGCCACTTCAACATCATTGACAGATCTGTACTTCCACATACAATCCAAACCTACTGGAGTCCAAAAATTACACCTCCTGCATCTTGGTTTAATTAATCATCAAGCCAGGAATGACATGTAGAGAAGTGCAGGCAAAGCTCCTGTCTTTCTTAATCCCACCTACAATTGCACATTATTCACCTGCCAAACCACAATACTGGAACTTTCTGGCAGCAACTTTGTACTGACAACTGTCTGTACAAGAAGAATGATGCAAACCCAAAATACTTTTATTTGCATCCAGAGATTCAGAAAATTCCACTCTCAGTGTCTTAATATCATTAACTCTTTTATCCTAACCCAAAGTAAACACTTTGACATTTCATAATTACCTCCTCCTTCACAGTGCATAAGAGAGTAAGTACATAATAATTTCAACCACATGGAAATGGCTTATTACACTCTTCATTTAACAGTCCCATTCAATTAAACCTTTCATTATCAATGGCAATTTTAGTACATGTAGCCTTCAGCTTGTACAAAATAGCATGACATAAAAATTTAGTAGTCTAAAAATATAAAAATCAGTAATCACATCTTAGCATTAGCAAATGCTGTCTTATATAACAAAAAATTATATTCAGGATGGCTAACAGTAGCATGTATAAGAGCCAATACAGATCAACAGCAGTGGTACGAAAATAATCACAGTTAAGATATTGTTTCATTCAGTAGGCATACACTTACCTGACATGTCCACCTAATTATCATAAGCTCACAAATGTTTACAGAAATTTAATGTTCATAGGGCCGTGCATCGTAATATTTTTTGTATAGTAAAACCAACTAGATACACCATTTAATTAGCACACCAACTAATGCACACATATAATTTTTTTTTACATTAAAACATTTAAAATCGCACCAACATGTTTCAATCCTAAGATCATCTTCAGGGAGCTACACTGTTCCTTGCTAAAGTCACATTTCTTTTTAAAAAAACACTCACTGATTAATTTGAAATTATCAGTGAGTGTTTTTTTTAAAAAATGTGACTTTAGCAAGGAACAGTGTAGCTCCCTGAAGATGATCTTAGGATCGAAACATATTGGAGCAATTTTAAATGTTTTAATGTAAACAAATTTTATGTACGTGCATTAGTTGGTGACTATGAAATGCAAGGTGCAATGATAAAGATAGATGCACCAATGTATCAAATATATTTTGTTTGGGAATGACACCCTACATGTTTTGGGCAGTCTTTCCGTCCATCACCAGGAGTTTGAGACTGTACATACAGCAACAGGCATCTGTCAAACAGATACTGCTGTCTGCTTGGTAGTGGGTACCCCATTCCAAAATAAAATAAATTTGATACATTGGTGCATCTAGTTGGTTTTAATATATAAAGTTTACAGAAATGATGAATGGCATTTTAACCTGTTACAAGTCAGACGTGTGTACAATGGCTCTCACAATCCCCCTGACAGAACAAACAATGTGTTACTACTCTTATCACCAAGACACAACCAAAAGATACAGTAACAGTGATAGAATACAAGAAACTTGCTTTCCATATCTGCCAGCACCTTATTGCACTCATGAACAACAAGAACAATGTGGGTCCCATCAAGATGCAAAGTACGACTATCTATACAGTATAAGTCATCTCCTCAATATAACAAAATCTACAATAATAAAATTCCTTATAAAGAATGAAATGGTCCCATCACCAAATAAAATCTCTTCATTATAAATTAAGATTGTCCAGTAGTTACAAATGTTGACACATGAAGCTACTGAGGCTACTGTCTCTACGTATCCAATATATGACACACTAACCACATATTTTCCTCAATGAAAGTTGAGAATCACTCATCCAGTTGCACCCTGTACTCTGGAAATTACAGCCCTTCTACAGCCACACAGAGTTATTTGATACAGTCGGCACAAAACGTTAATTTTCTTATCACAACTTATCAGCAGTTTAACAATTCAACCGCTCACAGCGGGGGTGCACAAATTCCAGGTGCCAGGTCACCATGGCAACTAAATTTTGTACAGTTCCACCTAATATCTGTGGGTCCTCAGTATGGAATTTGTTTTGTGTCGCTCTTCTGGCACCTGGAGATTTGAAATGGCTCCGAGATAAATGGAAAAAATGTGCATCCCTGCTTTAGAGTAGCAATTTTCCAGTTCAAAAACAGAAGTATCATTCTTATGACCGAAATTTCAGCCAGATTATAGACTTCAGAAATGTACACCCACACACCCACACACATGTGCATGCATGCATGCCCACCCCCCCCCCCCTTCTCTCTCTCTCTCTCTCTCT
>Ga0136643_10014986_pt1 | contig 11652 bp, 9 predicted proteins | sample TergutLab28metaG_FD_96883 | JGI IMG/M metagenome (GOLD analysis project Ga0136643, IMG submission 96883) | Labiotermes labralis P1 segment gut microbial communities from Petit-Saut dam, French Guiana - Lab288 P1 (version 3) (version 3) | ecosystem: Host-associated > Arthropoda: Insects >...
GGGGGGTAGGGGGGGGGGGGGGGGGGGGGAAGACTAGGTCCAAATTCAGCTAAACATTCCATCATTTTGAATATTTCCAAGCAACTGAGATTACACAGTAAATACACTGGAATGTTGGGCTTGTAATTGCTGCAGTTAATTGTAAAGGGAATTAAAAGGAAGCAATGTTCAGTAATTATGAAAAAGCAATTAGCAGGTTGAGTGCAGGATCTGAAGTTCTCACAGTGGTGCAAATGCACATTAAAGTGTTCTGGATGTTACCATGTCAATGGGTATACGATTCCTGACATTTCCAAGGATCACAGCACCTTCGCCCATATGCTCAAGCACTTCAAGAAGATTAGCCACGTGGGAAGATACAGTGTACTATCCAGGTATAGGAAAAGAAGGTAGCAGCTAGACAAAGTGGATGGTAGATATGCAGTGGGCTGGGCCTTGGTGTATTGGCTGGGATCTTTACAGCACAGGGTGGTGGTTAAGATCCATGGTAACATATCAGGAGATGTATGGATTTCTGGTGAGTGATGTTCAATTACTGACATTCCAAAATGCCGAGATTTTATATTTTCAATGGAAATGCATGACAGGCATGAAACCTAATGGTTGGATCCTCATACTGGCAATAGCAGGTACAACAAAACTGAATTCCTGCCACACACACACACACACACAAAACCAAAATTAAAGTAAATACATGATGAAATGGTAATAAAAACAAATACAAATACACAAAATCTAAAAAATATAATAACAACACAGTATAAAATAATGAGTAAATAGTAGAAACAGTACAAATGCAATTAGTAAAAAAGGAAACACTTGCAAAATAAATGAAACGAGAAGAAACAAATGGCAGTGGTGTAGTGGATTCTAATAAGTTAAATGCAACCAGTTCAAATTAAGGGGACTGGGCTTCACTGTCAATGTTATGTGTCCACCAAGGCCACTTCAAAGTGGTCTGGGATGCAGATGAGGTGATTTGGCACTGATCGCCCTTTCACTTCCCTAATCACCCATACCTATACACTACACCGCAGCATCCCCGATGGCTATTCTTCTTAGACTGCCTGATTCTGGAAATTAAGACACTGCAGTCCTTCAAAGCATTGGAACCCATTCACCCAGAGACACAGCGTGTTTTCGTAGACAACCTGAATATTTAACAGGCTCATCTTTGTATTGGTGAATGATGTACTCAGACACCTGATATTACAAATGCAGAAATGCATGATAGCAAACACATTCAGGTTAACATGAATGCTTTAATTTGACAAATGGGAGCAAATGGAAAAGGCAATGAAATGAAAGGTAAATAAACATACCACAGCCCCCACTGACATAAGAATTAAAAACAAGTGATAAAAATATCACTCTTCTTTCCACGTCCTTCTGCAGAATCACAAGTTGGGGCAGAGTAACCTTCTGATTGAATCATCAGCAGATTGGCTAGACAGAGCCCTTATTTTGTCTAACAACTATCACTCATCACTTTCCACCACTACTCTACTGTTTATGTGTGGGCCAGTTAGCAGAGTGCTCTGTGTTCATAATGAGCTGACAAGAAGCAGTAACAGACAGTTGTCAGACAAATTAATTATTCTGTATTAGAAATCATTCCTAACCCAAATGCCAGGTTACTTTTGCTAAGACAATCCAAATATACTATTGCAAAGGGCCTCATAAAAAAACACATTCTAGTTAATTCAATTAGGCAGATGGAGTATGGCCACCACCAATATGCCATATTAACTGAATCCCTCAACTCTGTGGTCCAGTATGATTGTGAATTACAAATTACCACCATCCACTTGCATGACATCGGAATGCAACATTTTTACAGTACTATGCACAAGTTTCACACACCAATGCCAAATTATGTTATATTAATTAAGACACTAACTACAGCTTAAATACATATGTTCATTAATACACACTAATGGAATGTAACTAAGAATTATGGTGGAATACTTTTGGAGGAACCTGACGGCTCCATCTTCTGGGTATACAAATAAATTATCAGACTACACAGTGTAACGATCTCAAAACATTTCTTCTCATAGTCACTGCCATGAGAACCTCGAATTTCATATCCATGCTTTGCCTGTATAAGAAACAATCATCTGACTTTGACTGTTCCAGGATCTGAACAAAAACAATAACACAGTACCATAGGACCTAATTCATTTTGCGCGACTACTGTCCTTATGGTCCTACTATTGCAGGCAACACTAGTTACATAATAATTTTAAGATATGATACAAAACGCAGCCAACATTCATATTGAATGATACTGACATTTCACAACGAATGCGATGTTTTAGCACACACTACGAACATTCATTAAACTGCGAAGTTAAATGAGCGAGCACATGGGTAATTCCGCAGACGCGACTGTCTCTAGACAGACATCGAAAAAAAATATATATATATTGGTCAAAAGCTTGTTGTTCATGAGTGTGCAAATTTCCCTCGAATATAGGTACCACCTCAAAATTCTGCGCTCCTGAAGCGTGACATAAAGCAAGTTCAATACCGTGGCCCCACAAATACCAGGCGCCACTGCACAAGTTGTTACCCACGCGACCTCGCAGTCTAAATTTGTGCACCCCTGCTTTTGTTATGAAGTTTTTTCCTATCAACGACAGTTCGTTTCATCAATGATACAGACATGCGACACCAACAGCTCGTTTTACATGTTTACAGCGCGTATAACGCCCACAAAATCTCTTAACTGCTATATGTGTAGTTCCAGCACGGAATAAAAACCAAACTCTAGGTTCTGAATCTGGAACCTTCATTTACAATTTTCCAGCGAAATGCAAACCCACATACTCCAAGCATACGACAATGTCAGCTACTAGTCCATGGGAGAAAATTATAGTATACTTTACGTTACAACTAGTATCTAAATACACCGGTACTCCTCACAACCTCTTCGCCGACTATCCGCGCTTGCAAGCAATTCTCTTCGCGCACCGGCACTCAGGAAAGCACAATGCATGTGGTCGTTCGACTGCTATCCGTGGACAAGAGCCATAGTGTAACAAGGCCGAATGCCGAATAACCAGAAACGGGGATACCCGATGAATCCGATCGTAACCAGTGGCATGGCCAGGTGGATGGCGGCGAATGATGAAATTTACACTGGCCCGCCACTTTTGAATTATCATGGAAACGGAGGTTTTGACATTTCAGATTCCAAAATAAAGAATACTGAGCGTAAGGGGGGCGCTTTTTGTTTCGGATTGGCTAGATGTTGCCAATACTGTGGGAATGGAACGCTACTATCAAGAGTGTCATTATCAGAAACGAAATATATATTTGTCGCAGGATAATCCTTAAACTCAGAATACCAAAGGTACAGCATATATTTATGGACAAGAAATGTCGGTTTCATCCAAAGCTTGGAGTGGTGCCTGGACTTTTACAAAATTCCGAGTGATTGGCATGACACATTTTCTATATGAAAATATTTTTCTGAGATTCAAAATGATTCAAATAAGAATCACAACTAGTGCTATGCGTGTACTTACTTAACCATAGAAAAGCCTACTTTCTATAATTGTCACTGTGGATCAAAATAATTGGTTATATATGCGAAAAAAAGTGCAGTCATATGCAGCTCCTTTGAAAATGGTGACAGAATAAATCAGATGACTTCAGAAAATCCCTACAAATGAGAACAAACGGCTGATCATTTGAGGATTCGGGTTTTCTGGTACATGATGCTGTGTCATTAGACAAGTTATTTCTGACATTTCAAAGGGATGTGGTACCTTAATCTTTTAGGGTCAAGAGATGCCATGAATCACTCACCTGACACACCATTATGTCCCAAAGAGATAAATTCTCAAAGAAAAATGTTGTGAAAATGTAAAATTTCACATCCTGATTTAGCTGTTAAATGACACAACAGACAGCTTCCACTTCTTTAGAAGAATGTCTCACAGCTACACTACATACTATGGCATGTGTTATATCTTACTAAGACTTAAAATTCCCTCTTGAAACATCTGCTCAATAACTGGGAGGCATAATACCAGAAACATGCAAATTCTTACATAAATAGTTAAAAGACAATTACATGAAGGTAATGTTTCATACATTTACTCTTATTTTTCCCCAGCCTTCCATGACTGCATATTTAATGTGTAGTGACAGCAATAACAAAGTATTAATGCCAGAATAATCTCTGCTGTATGTAATAACATAAGGAAAATAATGTATAAAGTTTTACAGATGACTGCTAATGCAAACCTGATACTACTTTTACAGGTTTGTGTACCAATTTCACATCACTCCATGCAGCCACCACCCATAAGAACAATTTATGTACTGATAAGATGTAATATTAATAGCACTTGTGAATTGTTGGCCAAAATTTTTGTAGTACTGACAGAATGAGGTTTACTGCCTGATGAATGGGATGAAGTGGCAGGTGGCTGAAAGTAGAGTCCAGTTGAAATGTGATTGAACAATGGTGACGCACTGGAGGGAAAGTGAAGGGGAAATTGGCGAATGGATTGCATAGCCAGTACTCTTCACACTACCTCAGAACATGGTGTATCCAGCATTACTACCGCTGATACGCACATCTCGGCTGCCAGTAGTCGAGTGAACTGACATCCCCGCAGATTTAAATGGACTCGTCCGTTATACCTACACACAAAATCTGGTTTCTGTGCATGTGCCATCACATTTCAGACGCAGTTTACCGAAAAGATTAACTCCCCATTACCAGTTTCTTCCTCATAACATGTTCATCAAATCTTCTTGATACTTTATTGATCAGTAATTCAGCATAAATTGTTCAGAATGTTTAATTTTTCAAAGTCTGGCTGACACCCACCCCAACAGCTTCAAAATCAGTATACTCAGTGGTATCTTTATTACTTAAATTTGCAGTGTAACTTTCAAGGAAATCATGATTTCTTCTGTACCTCTGCCTTTTCCTCCTCTTCCTTTGAGGATAAACACAGGCTTGGTTAAAGCCCTGACCCCTAACACAATTTAAGATTCTAAAGACAATTGTACATATTCTTGATTTCAAACCTTTGACATTTTTTGAATGTTGTATGCTTTCTTCTAAGTAATTCCCCAGCGCCTGAATTTTATATGCCAAAGTTGGCATATAAAATTCAGGCACCAGGGAATTAAGCAGAAGAAAGCACAGAACTGTACATATTGTTTCTAAGTTTCCCACAACAAAATAAGAATGTAAAAAAATTGCTGCAGAATTCAGAATACAGTGGAAAATTATTAACTGTCACAGGCAACTCTAGGGGAAACATCAAAATTTTCCTGCCAGGACTGGGAGTGCTGTTCCACATTTACAGTTTTAGATCAGATTCTAATGGCATTAGTGAATGCATACTATGAATTAATACATGTGGACACGGGAAAGAGTGACAAAGTTTTTCCCCTTTAACAAACACATCAAAGACAGCTGAATTAAGACACGTGAATTTTCATGTACCGGTTGTCGAGAGGATGAAATATAGCTAAAAATGCTATTAGCATAATAGCTTGTAGTTTTATGGTTTTGCCACCAAGCATAAATATTGACCATTTAAATGTAGGATACATTGTATTTGGTGTACGTATGTTCCATATTGAATGGGGTGGTACTATTTTGCACACTTCACCAACCACAATGGAGACAGCTATGATGTGACACAGAAATGGGTGACAGGTGAGAAGAATGCACTCACTATCTCTTGCTGCAACCTCTTCACACAAGGTATGTGTAATGTGATGCACAAAAAAATGAAGGAAACTACATGAAGTTCATCACAGGAAAAAGCCTAACCTTGGTAGGATAAAATGCTGAAAAGAAAGGCATTATTCCAAGAATTTGCTTGTTACACATTTGTGTCTTTCAATGTGGAAAATTTTAACACACTCTGAACTGTAACAAACAGCACAAGCTTACATTTATGTTGGATTCATTTTCATTTACCCCTTCCTCAACAGCAGTCCTGTATCTTTTCCATCAGCTTTACTTTCAAGGCTATCCAAGCATGAAATGCAGTGTGTTAGCAATGCCTTGTCAATTGTGAATACGAGAAAGATGGACCCAATCATTCCAATTGTGCTAAGAAGATGCCACACACATTACTCACAGTACAGTGGATAATCATGAATATTTCTGCAGACCAGTAACTGTTATTGTGCAAGTTTACATATCCACTGAGATGAAACCAAGCTTCAATGCTAAACAGAATGAGGGTGGAGTAAATATCTCCACATACACTCCCAAAGGTATGAGTTCAGAGCACTCAATTTTGCCTCATGATCAGCACCCTGGGGTTTGTGAAGAAGAGTTGTGCTATATATGGATGCAGATGTATTCCATTTTATGGCAAAAAAAATGACATGCCTATTTGGTGCTGCATTTGCCGCACAGGTTTTCTAGGAAGTGTCTCCAATGTAGCACCAATTTTGTCCAGCATTTCCTCAACAAGTCTCATCCGCATGTTCTTGTAATGTCTAAAACATAATGTACCACAAAAATACTTCTCACATAGTTCTGAACTGCTTTCTTGTGTGGAACTGGCACATCTGCAAATGTTTCTCCAAGTTATTGATGACACTTCTTGAGGCCACTGTATTGGGAATATTTACTGTATGAACTGCAGATGTGTCACAGAAATCTCACAACCTACACAGCATAACTGTTGCCAAATCTCATTCTGGGTAGGAGACAGGTACAGATGGGTGGCAAGAGGAAACACAATAAACAAACAAGTACCACTCTATTGAACAACCGTAACTGCAGAGGTTAGTTAAATGCAGCTGCAAAGAAATACTACAGGGCTGTACAAGAATGGCCATCACTGGCCTATGGACATGCTGCATCACAAAATACTTTTAACATTATATGTGATGCATTGTGTCATATGGCTCTGAGGGGTTAACTACAGAAGTAAAACACACAGAAGGATAGGCACATTAATCCACAGTTAAATATTCAGTTCTGGATAAATATGGTATTAGTGCACGTGGACAGAGGAAAACTTTGGTTGTAAAGAAAACATAGTACCCATAAACAAATAATGTGAGATCCAAAGCAATTTCATTACAGGAATTTTCATTTAGAGATATATACAATTCTAAATTTTTATTTTTTTTGAAACTGTTTCTTGGCCCAGTAGTACACACAGTACTCAACTTTTGTACAGCTTTCTACAGTTCATTAAAATAATACGTATTTTTAATTCTAATGAAGGTGTATAAAATTCTTTTCATAAAAGATGGCCCAATCAATACAAAGTCAAACAAAGATTTGCCCATTTATTCTGATCTCCGATATATGTGTCTGTTTATTGCGCAATTGTTATAACTTATTACAAAATTATAATTCCATAACTGAGTAAAATATTGGAAAGATATATTTTTACCCCAAATTACTTGTTTTCAACATCTCTCATGCATGCGCCTCCACACATACACACACACACTCAAATGCGAGCATTTCACTTCTTGTACTGTGCACCACAAGCAGTAGGCAACATATAACCACTAACTGAAATTCACGTGTAAGTCAAGTAGCCAAGGCAATAAATAAATATGTATATATTATGCCCAACTTATATAACACTGTCACTTCCAACAACCACAAATATTTTACAACTTCAAACACAGCCATTCAAATTAAAATGGCCAACATTATGTATGAACAGATGTATCAGAAGATCATGAAAAACAAATGCCTGGGACAGTTAAAAAACTGGTTCCCCCTTCCTTATTTTATTTAATTTCAATCAGCAGCAACTATTTATACCCCTACGAACAACATGTGAGTGTATACATACATACATACATATCGAGCACATTTCAAATATCACATAATATCTTATTTTCTTCCATCACTTAATATTTGACTTGAGATGCTGCAGAAATTCATAATAGGATAGTGCCGACTCAGAACGATCCTCAATCAGTCGCTCAATGAATTTTCCTCGGTAATGGCTGTCATCCCTGAAAAGTACATTATAACATAAAAAATTGTTACAAAAAATATTCATATGACCTCTGCATGAAAATAATTACAACACAGAATAGCACAAAAATAAAATTAATTTCAGGAAATTCACAATTAAGAGCATTACTGTCATTTCAGTGCAAACAATATCCAAATGACTAACAAAATTATTAAAGCTTCCCTGCATTCTCGATCAAATGACAAGTAGTCATCTTTATGCTCTTGGCTACTTTATCCCCAGGTAAAGATCGTACAAAAATTGCATGCACAGAAGGCTGTCATAAAGCAAACCACTTTCAAAATTGAACCAATTGCCAAAAAAGAACATTCACATAAATATGTTTCTGTAGTGTGTATGTCACCAATGTTACAGAAATAAATATTACCTGATTACATGGAGCATTGTCTGGTACGGTTTCTCATTTTGCAAATGATTCACGAAGTTTCGTAGCCTTTCTGACACTGGGCTTTCTATTTCAGGTAGTTCATACTAAAAACAAGTTGAACAGAGACAACATTCAATGCTTTCATCATATGCACAACACGTGTTTACATTATTTTTATTTTGAATTACTTATTCTACCTTTGATTAGTTGGTTAAAATGTACAATCTTAAACCTGTTATAACAACACAATTTATAAATAAGCTTCAGTCATTATGTTCAGTTGCTTGGTTAATATATATGAATTTATTTCTGTAAATATTCAGATATTAAATAACTTCAAGGCTTGAGGCTGCATTGGGAATTTGTTCACCAGTATCAGCCAGTTGCTTAAAAAAAGCACATCTGGCATCGAAGTTTCTAGTTCCATGTTTCCAGTGACAAATGTTACATTCAATCAACAAAGATGATAATGATGACAAATGACATGAGCTGATACAGTTGAGAGCTATACCAGTCATATGTAGTAAAAGGTAAAGTTGCATATCAAGCAATGAAAGCATACAAGGGAGGGAGAAATGTAGCTTCCCATTAGAACTGGCAGTGGAAGAACTCATTGGTAGATTTCATGCTTTACTCCCCCCCAGGGAATAAACCCTTGTACTCATACAATGGCAGATAAGGCACGCCTCAGAAAAATCCTAGCCCTGCCAGTTGACAAACCTCAGTTATTCAGCCTGAAGCTAATAAATTCAATGATCAGCCAAGCTTGGTACACCATCAAAAAGGACTTTCATTTCACAACCATAAGTTGTGAACAGAACATTTTATTATGACTGTCAGTTTCTTAGGCTCTTTAATTATGTTGTTTTTAATAGATGGGGTTACATACTACCCAGCCAAATAAGCAGATAATCAAGAAAGCTGAGAAGATAAAAGCCTAGAAGAAAACAGTGATGGATTATTTTAAGGCACTATGCTAGCATTTACCTGGTGGGACTGTGGGAGAAACAGGGAGGACCTTGGTTTGGATAGCCAGTATCCAGTAGTGTGCTAAATGGCAAACCAATATACCTTCCACATACAAGTACAGAGTATTACTGCTATAAAAGTATGAGGGGCTGCTGGTAAGTCCTTAGCCCGACCAGGAAGGAAACAAGATACACTGACCAAGCTTGGTATTTATTCAACATACTCCCCACAAAGCTCAATACACTTCTTAGCCCATTGCTCTAACTTTTGCAAGCCTCTCAAAAAAAATTCAGAAGGTAGTCCATCCAACCAGGTCTCTGTGGCAGCAATGATTTCCACGACGGATGAAAATTGGTGACCTTTCAATTGTTTTTCCAGTCCAGGGAACAGGCGGTAGTCCAACGGGGCCACATCTGGAGAATAGGGTGGGTGATCAAGACAGTGGAAGCCCAAGTAGGTCAGTTTCTTCTGGGTTGCAAGTGCCCCGTGAGCCGGGGCAATGTTGTGCAAGAACAAGACCCTCTTGGTCCTTCAAAATGTCCTTCAATTGCACCAGCAGAGATGAGTAACACTCCGCATTGACAGTCTGGCCCTTTGGAAGATAATCAATGAGGAGGATGCTGTCTTGATCCCAAATTGAGGCAAGAACTTTTCCAGCTGATTTGCACTCAGAATTTTTGGGGTCAGGGTGAGCTGCTATGCCACCACTCCAATGACTGTTGCATTGTCTCCGGGTCATAGTGATATAACCAGGTTTCGACCATGGTCACCAATCATGACAGGAAATCATTTGGATCACACTCTAAAAATTCAAAAGTTGCTCAGACAACTGGCACTGATGTTTTTGATCCACGTTCATGCATTTCGGGACCCACTTCACAGAGAGCTTTCGCATGTCCAAATCTTCATGTATGACAGATCCAACCCGCTCATGTGAGATGTCCAGTTGCTCAGGTATTGATTTAGCTGAAATCTGGCGGTCTTCCAAGATTAGCTCATGAATTTGACCAATAATCTCCGGGGTGGTCACTGTTTTGGGTCGTCCAGGACGAGGTGCATCACAGGTGGAAAAATCACCACGTTTAAATTGGACCACCAATTTTTTGACAGTGGTATACGATGGTGCATGTTGCCCTAAAGTTTCTGTCAGAATTGTGTGAATTTCCTTTGGCGCTTTGCCTTGCAGGAAAAAAAAACTTGATGACAGCTCGCATTTCCATGTTGTTGAAATTGTGTGTGTCGCCTGACATGCTTCCTTTCAGCCTCCATTAACAAGAAAAGACTTGCAATTCGGCACATAAACAGACCCCTCTTTTCAACGACACTATTGATTCCGTCCTACGACATCGGGAAGTAGGTCGAGCTAAGGACTTATCAGCACCCCCTCATATGTTTGGCGTGAATGGAGCTTTACCTCAACTACAAATAATATATATGGCAATGTACAATGAGATGTATAAAAACTCACAGCATTTATAAAGACATACAGTCTACATCCCAGAAGTCCATCATCCCAAAAATTCCCCAATGGGCCTGATTAATGATCTTACCATTTCCTCTGGTATAGCAGAGAAGGATGGGACACCCAAAACAGCACTGCAGAACTGACTGCTGATATTATGACATACATACATCATCATGTGGTCACCAGCATCCATAAGGAATGCTCCATGAGAATCCAGTTTCTCTGCTGATAAATGGAGACGAGGAGGCTGCGGTACAAGAACACCCTCCACATCTATTTCAGCACAACTCTGCGTGCAATGTACAAGATAATTAACAATATGCAGATAGAAATAAGGTCCCATCACTATCAAATAATGCTGCAAACACCCCATGTAAGATCTGCACTCCATTTTGGAAAGTGCAAGAAATATGAAAAGTTATCTTCATTAATAAAACTCTGTCTGCCAGTCATGCCCAATGGTTAAAATTTGAACAAACTGACATTTAATCACCTGACAAAGCTGGCAGCCCTCAAGGGTTTCACTGCATTCAGTTGCCGTGCACACTCAATATTATATAGTTTCATTATTAATGAGTTTATTTGATATAAAAATTGAGTAACTTAACTTTGCACTAACAAAACCTGTCAACCACAAACGAATGATTTCAACCACGATAACAATTAAGTAAATATTTATCTTAATCACACCACTCATTCATTTGCATATGCATATGATATTTGTGCTCCCCCCTCCCCTCCACATACAAGCACATATACAGGGTGTCCCAGGAGGAAAGGACCTAACTTCGGGAGAGTGTTCCTTAGGTCAAACTATACCGATATAACCCAAAACACCTATATCCAAA
>Ga0136643_10014990_pt1 | contig 11652 bp, 7 predicted proteins | sample TergutLab28metaG_FD_96883 | JGI IMG/M metagenome (GOLD analysis project Ga0136643, IMG submission 96883) | Labiotermes labralis P1 segment gut microbial communities from Petit-Saut dam, French Guiana - Lab288 P1 (version 3) (version 3) | ecosystem: Host-associated > Arthropoda: Insects >...
ACATCATGCCGTGGTGATAAGGACCCAAGTGTCATGGAGAAGTTTAGGAAGGGCATAAAAATAAATGTCTTAGATATTTCAGTGGATAGCTTAGCTTTTAATATTTTCTTATTTGTACACTTATATCTTAGTATACTATCTAGGTTGCGGGCTGGACGACCGGGTTTCGACTCCCGGCAGGGGCAAATATTTTTCTCTTCGTCATCAATTCCAGGCCGGCTGTGGGACAAACACAGTGGGTGCGGTGACTTTGTGTAGGGAGTGAGGCAGTCGTGACATAAACAGACAGCTTACATCAATCTAATGCTGAAATCAAGAACTTTTTGGAACCTACTTCCACTTAATTAAATGTATAATCATTCTGCACAAATACGTTTGTTTTTACCGCACAGATTTTGTTTCTAACATGCGGTGTTTAGCAGTCAGATTCACACTTCCAATCCTTTCTGGAACTTCAGGATGTCTCTGATGATTGGAACCTGAAACAGACAACACAGTTCCGTATTTTTTGAAAACCAAAAAATGCATTAAATAAAATGCAATATAACAGATTACAAATCACATTTCAAATCATGTGCTAACTCCTACATGTTTCGACACCAAGATACAATCATCTGGGAGTTAATCAATAATGAATGTTCGTAGGTCCAAAACGTAATTCACGAACTTGATCAAGTTATTGATTATGGCACCTTCTTGCCGAAACATGTAGGAGCTGGCATTTGATATTTAGTGTGTTTTGTGACCTTTTTTTATATTTTAATTAGTTCATGATTTTTAGAAACATTGGACCTAAGACAATGCACGATATGAATACCATACAGTACACAACACTGTGTCTGTAACATTACCTGTGCATTGCACTTCTTTCATGACGCCCTGGAAGAACCGTAGACATATGCCAGAAAGGAGGCAATAATATTCTGGCCATCTATTGGGCTCAAACCAGGAAAATTCCCAAATTCGCGGCGTTATCTGTATCCTGGATACGGAATAACATTGAGACCTTCAGCCTTTGTCCGTCCCGTAATGTGAGAAAAAAAGTTGCGCACCAGTATAAAACAGCAGACAGAATTATAGTTCTTTGTATTTTAATATGTACGCTTTTAGGTGGATAGTAGAACAAAAATTCAGGGTCAAAAGGTAGCTGGCATTATCCCAATTTTATCTGCTGTTAATTTCTACAGAAATTTTGACGTTTTGCTGACCGTGCATCTCAGTATATTTATCTCAGTAATTTAACCAACACGATGAACAAAATGCCTCTACATGTTTCGAGCACATGTGCTCATCATCAGTAGGTCAAAATTGCATTACACAGACTCTGGTATCATCACACCTATAGGTGGCCGTCGCGTGCACAGGTTGAGAGAGGACTGTCTCAAACTGTGCACGAGACGGCCACCTATAGGTGTGATGATACCAGAGGCTGTGTAATGCAATTTTGACCCCTGATGATGATAAGCACATGTGCTCGAAACATGTAGAGGCATTTTGTGCATCATGTTGGTTAAATTACTGAGATAAATTCTACAGGAATATTATTTTATTTTGTTTGTCTCGTTACGAGAGACGGATATTTGAACTTTGACACATTTGGATGGATCTATTAGCTGTCTTTTTGTTGTGATTTTATTCTTCATTCTGTTGGCAGGACATGAATACATTCTTGGTTTTTTAAAGCTATTTACTTCTACACAAACTTCCTTACTATCGATCAATAAGTTTTATTTTTCTTAGTATGTAGATTTACGTACAATAATTTAACATGGCCAGCATAGACCGGAAGGTGATGGACCCTATTCAACTTCACTCTAACCTCCGGGTTATATAACAGGAAATTTCTCGATAAGCTGAATAATTGCTAACTTTCAGTATTATCTCTGCGTAAGAGACCATAGAGAACATAACATACCGACGGGGAGTACGAAGCGATGCATTCCATCACCTTGGCGGAGTAGCTGCATTTGTCAGCACTGTCGTCCCACTGGTCCGCCACTGAAACAAGACACTGCTTATACCGAAACCAACAGCGAGTTTTCAATCATATTACTGAGTAATTTCGACATCTGTCCTGTATCATGCATTTACTCCTGTCTGTTTATGACGTATTTATAATACTATTAAAATGGCTATTTTGCAAATTTTTATGTGGAAACCTCCAGCAAAGTGCTGTCTTTGAACACCACGAATTGGGATATGGATGGAAGTGGTTCAGGCTCGTTTGAAATGGTGAGGTTTGGATTAATTGATGCTGAATGGTTATGCTACGATAATTTTATTCATATTCCAGATGTGGGGTATTAGATAGATAGATTTGCATTGGGTTCGAGCCATTACGGTCCCGATGCACCTAGGCCCAATGACCCTTTGTGCCCCATAATCTGATATCAGCTCAGGAGAGCCCTGTCCCTTTACCAAAGTCCCAGACGGCCCCCAGATTTTAGGTCTTATTGTCCTCTGGGTTCAAGAAAAGAACCCAGATATACCACCCTTTTCACTCAGAAAGTCCCGGCAAACTAATCCCCTCCAGGTTCCCCAACGGGGCCCCTATGGATAGAGATACCCGCGTACAGGGCGATTTTACGTCTCCCTTAATGTATCTCTTTTTATCTTTCCTCAGAGTCCCCCGTAAGGGAGCCTCTCCAAGTTCCCTAACAGGGTCCCCATGGACAGGGATACTCTGCCACCAGAGCCACTGGTCTATTTATTCATTCAGTCATTCGTGTATGTCTGCCGGAGTCCCCAGAAAGGAGCCAATTGCATATGGGGAAAAACCTAAGGTCACCGTCCACGGAGCCCCACACAGACGGAAGGCCTACATTCAATGGGGTGCGGCCTTGTTCCTCAAGGGGACAGTTAACGACACTGCTATCTATACCCCAGTGCCATGCAGCCTTCAGCACGATACCTTCTACCTTGGTTTGGGTAAACCAGAGCCCCATTAACCAGCGTGTGTCTTAGCAACCCCCATCAGGTTATATCCTCCACAACTGTTACCGCCTCCCACGTGATCCAGGGTAGAGTAGGGTACGTAACTACGATAACCCGAGGTACGGACGAGGGGTTGGATTTGTGGGAGGTAGATGTGAGGTATTAGTGTAGAGACTAGTTTGTGTGGTTTCGAAGTTGATCTGGTGACGAAGAATTTAGGGCACTAAATTTCTGCGAATTTTTCCCTTGATATTAAACGTATGTTACCACACAGAAGGGTCTAATGATTCGGTTTCACACGATGTCGTAAATTGTAACTGTTTAAATGTATTCAGACACTAAACCGAACTGGTTAATTTTGTTACAAGTAGCTGTACGTAAATAAAATGAAATTACTCAATCCGCCCCTGTACTTGGATTTGCTTCATAATTGTGAGTATGTTTATTTATTTACATTAAAGATTCTTGTCCTTTTTCTTCGTTCCTTGCAGTCTTGTTTCATTGTAATGAACTATATGAGCTATATAATTTGCAGTTCAAGTGAAGTGAATTCAGTAAGGCCTAAAATTATTAATGTTACACAACTAGACAAGTATCTTCGAGAATATGACAAACATACAGCAAAGGAAGGCCGGACCATTCTCATATTCCCCTTTTTTTCAAACTGAATTGGCCTATTGCATTGCAGAATACAACTTAATTGTGAAGTGAATCTTATAAGTTTTCTTACAGTGTGTTCCACAATCTTTCACCATCTGTATTGCTCTGTGGCGCTTCTGAGGCTGCTCTTTGTACAGCTCTGTGACAGCCTTCACGAAGGAGTCAGTAGAATACTGTCCACCTTTTGTCTGGAAATGAAAGGTGTGCTTCATGTACATTTCAAATCGTCATGTCTGTACAATCAAGCTGAAGCAGCTGCTTTTGTATACTATTTCTTCCGTTTCTTTGAAATATTTTGAAGCATAATACGGACAAATGTTAGACATTCTTGTCTTCTGCACTCTAGATTCAGAACTTCTCAAAAGAAACGCTGAAGAACAATTGTAACTAGGTCTGACGAAGCAGGCTATATTCCATTAATATTGTAATTCAATATTGAAACCTGAAGGGACTTCTACTGTGTAACTTCACTCGTGAATACTTCCTGCAAGCCTGCATGTTATTTTGAAAACAATTACCAACTCACTCATGTGGATTTATCTTTCAGTTCCTCACACTCAGAGATTCTGTACAAAACCCTTTTATGCTGGACGACATTTTCAGATTTGAAATGAAATTTTGATACTTACAATATGAAATTTTTCAAATATGCAGGCCGTGAAGCACTGAAACACAAAATAGAAAAGACAGTAAAATTCGTATTTTGTGATCTTCCTCATACAGATTTTAATTTTTAAATGTTTTCAGTTCTTTAAGTGAAACACAAGAACTTTACTTACGGCAACCTCCCTGTTCGTTATGAAAGAATGTTAGACGTAAAAAATTGAAGATTCGAGTCTACATAAACATTGCTGAATAAAATTTAAGCAGGAGTATTGACCACGTTATGAACTGTATACATTTTCTAACAAAATATATCACACGATTTCGGCCCATTTACAGCAAGAATCGATGGAAACCCGGCTTTTTAATAATAGTTGTGAAAAATAAGATCTCGCTTTAATTTAGACGTACTGATTGTACAACAGTATTATTCCTCAAGGCATTTTAAATGTAGTACCTGATGATGGCCGACAATGGCGCCGAAACATGTAGTACAAACTTAAATCTAGTTATAAATATTGATTTGTGAACGACGAACTGTGCATTGTTTCTTCACTCTGTTCGGGAGGTACCAGATTCTAATCCCAGCCGGGACACTGACTATTCTGAGATTTTTCATGGCTTTTCGCAGAAATGAGTACTAGAAATATTTCCCGGGGGTAAACGGTGGCTGTTGTATAGGACTGAAAAACCTTACCACTTTCATATGACGATTGTCTTGCAATTCTGGGAGCCTCAACCTCAGGGCCAGTTCAGGCCTGTACAGGGATTGCTTTGTCTTTAACACCACTACCACTAACATTACCTCTAACACTACTGCATATGCTTCTACAAGTACTTCTTTAATGTAGTGCGACCTTGTGTAACCGTTTGGCTTCTTTCGTGATTTTGGAATTTGCATGTGACAAGACCCAGACTGGTGAAATACTTTAACTAGGAAATAACGCGCACATCGCTTCACATTTGTTTGCTTGGTTGGGTAACAGTTGCTACATTGGAGAAACGCGCGACCGAGATAAGTGATGTAAGGGTTTGTAAGTCATCAGAACAATTCATGAAGTTGTAACAGCGCTGCCACATAATCCTAGAAAATTTTGGTTTAAGAGAAGACTCACTGGAGCACACTTCGGCCGACATATTAGGACTGTTTTCCGACGATTCTGTGCCACTTGGAAGAAAGGTTTCACTCAGGGGAATTCTCTGTTGTTGAGATGATTTGCTACATTGCATTCTGGTTGTTGACCATAAGTAAGCCGTACTGACTGGCTTTTAAATTTCTTATTTACGAGAGTCGAGTTTGGCAACTAAATTACTTTTCTAAATTTGCGAACACATTGGGATTATATGCAGTGGCGTGACAATTAATTTGGTTAGCACAACTGGAAATAGAATTTGTTCGTAACTAGTGAACTTGTGGAAACTATTTTTGACATGTGTAATTAACTTGTGTATTTAACTTATGTACATATAATTAGACAATAGAACCTAGTGTTAAATTAGTTACGATAATTTTCTTGACCGAACTATATAGTCTTCGCGTTCCCGAAACACCTAGTCGTTTCCAGAGGCCTTTGGCTTCGGCTACAGCTACCTCCTACTCCCAAACCCCCTGCAAATTTGTAGGTTAGTACCTAAGGAACGGCTTTAGTTGGCTCGCCCTGGGCACGACACTTCTACTATCATTTGAAATTCGAGACAAACTACCTTGTATTATTATTATTATTATTATTATTATTATTTACACACTGCTACACCGTAACAAAATCTAATAAAACTGATTGAAAAAACATAGAATTGTGGGAGTGAAATATCTGTAGACCTTGGTTAACGTAGAATTGAGTTCCATAACAGCTTTGTGAGCATAATAGTGGTGGTGATTGTAAGTAATGTAAACTTCTGAATTCGAGTTAAACGGGCCCATGTCCGTAAAGAGTATAATTACAAAATTACCTTTCCATCCCTTGTCTGTGGAACACTGGGTTTCCTCATGGCATCATAGTCATCTGCAAGGTGAACAATATCAGCTACATTTTGCACCATTCATTGTATGCTGTTAATTAATTTTATTAAACAAATAAGCAGGAATGTGTGTCTGAAAATTTTGCAACATATTTCAATGAATTGTGTTTAGGAATAAATTGAGAGTGTATTAATTTGACTTATTATTGCCACGACTCAGTTCGGAATATTTCCCTTCCAGATTTCTAACCATAAAAGTAAACTTAAGATCTTAACGTTATTTGTTGTAGTGTGGCTGTGAAACTTTGTCTTTCAAATGAAGCAAAAAGTAGGATAGAGTAGTCGTTTGAGAATAGAATACTGAGGAGAATGTTTGGACCTAAAATGGGGCAAGTTACGGGTGTCTGGAGAATACAATTGCCAAGTGAGGACTCTTATAACACAAACTTCCCGCCAAATAATGCGTGGGTGATGAAATCAAGGAAGTTCATTTCTGCAGGATATGTAGTAGGCATGCACTGATTTATTGTTTTTAACGACGCTGTCAGTATACTCAAGTTATGCAGTTCGAATGGTACGGTGATAATAAAATTGCAAAGATAAAAGTGGAATTTGCGTAACCAAATGTGAGGTACTGTTTCAGAATTTTAAACGAAAGGCTGAAAATAACAGCGAGAAATTCGGGACAGTCGGTGACTCGATCCGAACAAGTACGGAATACAAGTCAAAATGGTCACCGTTTCTGCCACCTTCCATTGCGCGCGTGGGATAGTTGGGGCCATTATAACTTGTTGATCAGCCAGCTGAAAATATGTATCTAGGTGTGTACCGCTCGTAAGACAGACGTAACTGAGAGAACAGTATTACAATATGTCTTCATGAGGTGGCATGGTATTTTGAAAACGGACTTTTCTGGCTTAGGATAGTGACCGGCGCCAGGTTATTGTCACGGCGCTAACTGTTCTTTGGGTTTCGCTAAAGACGGGGAATTTCTTCAGTAGCTGGGTGACTGCTGGCTTCTGAAAAAGGGCTGTACAAAGTGTAGTTACTTATTCTTATAATAAAAGCCAACGAGATGCACAATTTATCAAATTTATTTGGTAAAGTACTCTACATGTTTCGGACAGGTCCACTGTCCATCATCAGGAGTATCTCAACACTGTACGGTACACACGTAATAGGTACGGTCATGCTAGTTCTGTTGGCTGGTCAGGATGACCAGCCAACAGAACTAGCGTGACAAATACCTATTGCGTGTATGCACGTACAGTGTTGAGATACTCCTGATGATGGACAGTGGACCTGTCCGAAACATGTAGAGTACTTTATCTCGTTGGCTTTTATTATAAGAATATATCACGATGCACGGCCCTCTGAATGTCAAATGTAGTTACTTAACACTATAAAGCGAAGACTACCAATTACGAGGCTTGCCATTATGCAAGCGATCAGCAGGTAACTGGTGCTTTTGTCATATCTGAAAAACAAAACCACAGGGGTCAACGTAAAGAATACTAGATTTTATAGTTACAAATTAATTTGAGAAGAATCGCCAGGCTTGAGCTGCTGTCGTAAGGGGCGAGAATTTCAACGGGACTCGGAACAAACGCCGAGCAAGAAAGAACTGAAGTATAAGGCTATACATGAACCTCTTGAATTCCGAAATGAAGAATTCGTGTCGACCTCAACTTCCCCTTACATCTTTGTGGTGTGTTGCTTAATAAATCATAAGGACGTCTGTACCTTAGACGTTTGGAAAATCGATCAAAGATTTATTGATTGTGAAAATAAGTTTACTTTTAATTGGGTCTAACGAACTGTGTATACGTAGTGGTAAGGATACAGACCACATTGTAGCCCACGCAATGTGGTGGTGAATCGTATTGTCTTCTATGAATAAAGTGCGATAATCGGTAATTTTACTGAGGGCAACTGGATTTTTGTTTTGAGTGACGGACCCAAATCCCGCCATTACTTATATCCTCCGCACCTCATGTGGCTAACAAAATCCATGTCTTACCTCTGGTTGCGTTGTGTTCTTTCTTGCACAGTATTATGTTCTTTATAGTGTTGATCTTGATGGCTCCTGCGTCATGTTCCACCTGGGAATAACATTTATCAATTAATTTCAAATATAGCCTACTGTGTTCTTTTTATTAGTATTAACCTTTTGGCGCCGGAATTATTTTTTTTTAATTTTAGCACACCCTGTATATAAAATGTGAATAATACATGAACCAAATACGTTAGAATTATGAAACAAACTGCATTTTGAAGAGAAAAAAACGGAGAGTATACACCATCTTTAAAATATTCGGTACATATATTTGTTGAATAAATATATAAAATGCAACTTTAGAGGTTAGCGGTGCGGTACGACCACTATAGTTGACATTAGGCGTCAAAAGGTTAAGGGAGTGACCTAGGCTTGGAGAAAATTACATATTAAGAATTTTCAAAACTTTCATCTTTGGCCTACTCTTGTTAGGTTTATGAAATCAAGTACAATAAATTTGGAGAGACATGTAGCACGCATTTAAAAGATAAATTTATGCGATTCTTAAATTATTTATATGTAGACTTGGAAGATAATGTATTGCTGAAAAGTAGGTTCAACTGTCATAGTTGTACTATTCACCAGGTAAATATGTCACTTCTTCTGACTATATTGCCACTAAAACCACTTCAATGTATCAACCAACGAAAGCACATATAATTTCACATAAAACACTTTTAAAACACTTTAAAACACTCCGACATGTTTCGATCTTGTCAGATCATCATCAGGGAGCTTAGTTCCTTGCTCAAGTTATGTTACAGTATTCACAATTCAATTCGTATTTGCAAACGAGATGTTGTGGTAGCATATCTGTAAATAATTAGGTTATTAAGTTTATTGTCAAAACAGCTATGTGAGTAAATACATAATACATAATGATGATCATTATGTATTATGTATTTACTGTTATTAAGTATATTGTCAAAACAGCTATGTGAGTAAATACATAATGATGATCGTTATTATTATGTATTTACTGTTATTAAGTATATTGTCAAAACAGCTATGTGAGTAAATACATAATACATAATGATGATCATTATGTATTATGTATTTACTGTTATTAAGTATATTGTCAAAACAGCTGTGTGAGTAAATACATAATACATAATGATGATCGTTATGTATTATGTATTTACTGTTATTAAGTATATTGTCAAAACAGCTATGTGAGTAAATACATAATGATGATCATTATGTTTTATGTATTTACTGATATTAAGTATATTGTCAAAACAGCTATATGAGTAAATACATAATGGTGATCGTTATGTATTATTATTTACTGTTAAGTATATTGTCAAAACAGCTATGTGAGTAAATACATAATACATAATGATAATCATTATGTATTATGTATTTACTGTTATTAAGTATATTGTCAAAACAGGTATGTGAGTAAATACATAATACATAATGATGATCATTATGTATTATGTATTTACTGATATTAAGTATATTGTCAAAACAGGTATGTGAGTAAATACGTAATACATAATGACGATCATTATGTATTATGTATTTACCGATATTAAGTATATTGTCAAAACAGGTATGTGAGTAAATACGTAATACATAATGATGATCATTATGTATTATGTATTTACTGTTATTAAGTATATTGTCAAAACAGCTATGTGAGTAAATACATAATGATGATCATTATGTATTTACTCACATAGCTGTTTTGACAATAAACTTAATAACCTAATTATTTACAGATATGCTACCACAACATCTCATTTGCAAATACGAATTGAATTGTGAATACTGTAACATAACTTTGGCAAGGAACAAAGCTCCCTGATGATGATCTGACAAGATCGAAACATGTTGGGGTGTTTTAACATTTTTTAAAAGTGTTTTATGTGAAATTATATGTGCATTCGTTGGTTGATAAATTGCAGTGATTCTGCAAAAAATGCACGGTGCTACAATAAGATTTATTGCCACTTACCTTTACAGCATCTACACAGATGATTAAAAACTGGACATATTCCGACTGTCTAATAGAGATTGTCAGTTTTACGTGTATATTGTAGCTATTAATTGACGTCTGCGCACGTCTTGTGCGTTTGTTTAACGGCCAGTATAACATAAACAATTCACAATTATTCCAATTAACACTCGGGAAGTTAGTTGTAATTTTTTCTGAATATTTTGCCTGTTGCTCCCTATTTGGTTAGTTCGTTTCTCACCCTTTTGTTTAGGCTGTACCGATCCTATTAACAAAAACACAACAGAAGGTTTAATAAAAAATTATTAAAATTTACCGATCAGCTCCTACCAATCACTGCACTAACAGGTATCAGATTTTTTTTGCGATAGGCCCTGAACAGAGGATACTGTAAATGAAATACTTTTCGTGTGTAACGCGAAGTAACGTCGGCTGTGCACAAGGCGTCATTCATAAAGTTAATGCACGTACAGTTCTGTATAGGATTATGATATTTGGCGTGAAGACAAACCGTCAAAATAAAAACATCTCGTTCCAGAACTGAAAGTTCTGCTCATATTCGACAGTTTTAGTCACTGTTTAGTCTACTGTTCGTCCAAATATGAAGCAGGTAGACTAATGACAATACAGTGCTATCTGATTTAGCAGGGCTATGTTAGAGGGTTAACTAACGTACTGAACCACCGTTAAGTCAAACACAAATTGATCACATACTTAAATGGCGTTCGTATCCGCGAATTAAAGAAAAAATTAATAAAAAAATACCGAAAGATACCGAAAGATACCCAAGTATTAAAATTTAAACTTTCACATATAACCGACTCCAACTGTTTCGATCTTCTTCGGAACATCAGCAGGGGGGTTTACGTCCAACAAACATATATAAAGCCCGGATGAATTATACATTGGGTTAAAATTTTAGTCCTTTAATATTGTAGATACCGTAATGTTCGTGTTAGATGTGTGTGTAGTGTTGGTCCACATGGTGTGGATATCACAGCATCGTAGAATTGTAAGTTTTCATATCAGGAAAGCGGAAAGCTTTCCTGTTATGAACTTAGACCACAGATGACAATATAGTACGGCGAGCATGCTTTGCATCCTGGATAACTAATACTACAGACACACTCAGAATATGTAATACTTGTTGCTTTTCCACAGTAACAATTGTTTCGCGGTCACGTCTCAATGTTACGTTTATATGTACATGGCTTCTCTCTTTACAAAGTGATCCTAGATCGTAAATGTGGTAGCAGCAACGTGAGCCATGACAGAAAAAAAACAGCACGCTCTTTTTATTAATCTGCCTTATTATTTATCGTAAATACTGCCAATTGCCTATCATAATATGTATTTATTGACCGCCTCTGTGGTCTAGTGGTCAGAGTTTCTGGCTACAGATACAGAGGTCCCGGGTTCGATCCCCGGCGCTGCCAGATTTTCTGAGTAGTAGTGGGTCTGGAACGGGGTCCACTCAGCC
>Ga0136643_10014994_pt1 | contig 11651 bp, 6 predicted proteins | sample TergutLab28metaG_FD_96883 | JGI IMG/M metagenome (GOLD analysis project Ga0136643, IMG submission 96883) | Labiotermes labralis P1 segment gut microbial communities from Petit-Saut dam, French Guiana - Lab288 P1 (version 3) (version 3) | ecosystem: Host-associated > Arthropoda: Insects >...
GCTTGAAGCCTGAGCGGTGGGGATCACCGCTGGTTCAAGAGAAGTACCAGGAAGAAATGCCTGTGACAGGAGACATACATATTGTATAATAATAATAATAAGCACCATGAATAGTAACAACAGAATAGCTGCAACACTGTATTCGCTAGGGGCATAGTTTGTCTCAGGAATATAAGTATAAATACCCTGCATAAAGGAGATGATGATGAAGATGATGATAATAATAATAACAATAACAATAATAATAGTAGCTAGCACTTATTGTTAATGAAGAAAAACATGTATACACCAGTTAACATTTAATAGGTTCTCATAATTTTGGCCTCATAGCAACATATGTTACTGGTCTGTATAGACACTTAATTTTTACTTCTTTAAAACTGTAAGGTGATAGTTTTGTTGTTCCTTTCCTTCTTTTATTTCTCAAAGTAAAGAACACACTCTGCATATTCGGCAAATACCATATTTACCCAAATGCAAGACAACTCTAGTCAAAGACAACCCACCAAAAAATATATATCTGCCACGGGAGATTGTATTTATCAGAATCCAAGATGACCCCCCCCCCCCCAAAAAAAAAAAATAAAAGTCTGCTGAAAAAATATTGTACTATTCATTTCATGCACTTAATACACAATGCATGTGGGATTCTATTACCTTAGCAATCAGTGTCACTGTCTTCACAGTCAGTGCCTTTCTTCTTCCTCACACTCGCTCTTTAACATTCCCACCCTCGCCACTGCCATTCCACAGCATGTCATCAGTAGGTCCATGCACTGCATTGGATATACAGCACTTCCTAAAACCCTTCAATCACTTCTGGTGAGATGCACTGCCATGCTGTTTTGATGCCCACTGGCTAAATAATACATTACATTTCTTGTTTTATAATCTTACTTGAGACCATGACGAGTCACAATTTTCTCAACACATGGTGTCAGTGGTATTAAGAATTTCAGTACATGTGTTCTGGATTTCTGTGTCTTGTCTGTGGTCTGATCAGTTGGAGTTCATGGATGTTTTTATGGTTTTTAATGTGTTGATTGGTCCAGGTTTTATTTTGACCCTAGCAGTCAATATTTAATGTTTCAATAGCCATTTTCCTGTTACTACCTTGGACTAGATCTTTTCTCAGGTGCATATCTTAGCAAGTTACTGTTTGTGTGGCACAAAGTGACTGAGAGTAGCTCAATCTAGGGTGTCCACCAGATTAGGTGCTTCTTTGCCTATAAATGGAAAAGAGCCCACTCCCAAAATGCTGCGCATCTTTTAAAAATTAGGCAATGGACAAAGTCCCAGAAAAGAAGATTGTTTCAGTTAGCTTCAGTCATGCTCTGCTCTTTTGGATTTCTTGACCCTTGACATTGGGACCATTAGGTTGTCCCGAAATGTCGGTAAAGAATTACCTCTCACCGCTGCAAAATGTCTCATAAGAGCAGAAATCTCACATGATGATTGGGTGGTGCATGCTGTGGTTTGGCTGTGTATGGGTTGGTTCAGAGTGATCCAGTTTGGGACTTCATATGTGAATTTAAGATGACCTCACATATCTGAGCACCTTATTTAAGGAAAAAACCTCATCTTACATTTGACTACATATGGTAGCTTGGCTTGTGATGCACAGTGTCACTTGACATCCATTATGATTAAAGAATTACCGTAATCAGGATTTCTTTTGCTATGTGTACATTATGCAGCTTTGCTTGGTAGAAGTTGTGTGCCCCAGTGTTTAGTATTTGTTAATATAGGTTCTAAAATGCTTGTGTCTTAAGTATAATTCATTTTCTGTCCTAATTATAACTGTCTTAAATTACATTGCCAGATAAGATTCCTTGACTGTACCAATTTGTCCTGTAATATGTGATATAAACTAACTTAATCTGTTTCTTTACACAGATGTGATATAGATGGCTGTCCAGTGCGTTTACGTTCCCATGACAACATTGAGTACCATCGCCGTTGCCATCACAATGAAAAGTTCCTGTGCCCTGAATGCTCACAGGAAACGTCTCACTGGAAGTCACTTAGCACTCACCTTTGGCGTTACCATGTCATTGACATGGAACTCTTTGCTTGTGATCAGTGCAGCTATAAAAGTAATAGGTAATGCACATAAGAATCAAACAGCTAACTAACTGAATGGGAGCAGAGCCCTTCTTGAGAGGTATTCATTTCATCAAGAAGATTTTAACTGATCTGAACTCTTTAACTTCTCCATTGCAGTGTGTAGCTGTTGTTCTTCTTACTCTGGCAGTGCTGTACAGGTGGGTAAGGGCTATCAGCTGGATAATCTGTATGAATAGAAAGTGAGGCTTATCTCAGGGAATGTGGCGTGGGGTCAGTGCTAGGTGACAGTTGTACAGCTGCTATTTTTCATGAAGTTACATCCGTCATCATGTCACTAAAATTATCAGTTGATTGATAACCAGATATATTTGATTAACTGTACCAAAACACTATCTGTCCACAGTCTACAACAGGCACATATGATTAGGTATCTGTCTGGACTGTACTGTCACAACAAATGGTCAGAACGCACGACTTTGAATGCCCTTGTTACCCCTGTGTTTTCTGGATTTCCTTCCCATGGCATGCAGGATGGCTTGTTTACTCACTTTTACAGACCTTCACAATGCCATTATCCCAAGTTTCCTTTCATATGGCTTGCCAACGCTATAAACTTGTCACCTCAACTGCACTAGTTCCAGTCTTCCTTGCAAGGACCACTCTAATCAGTTTCAAGTTCCTGATCTTTCATGGAACCTGAAGTTAATAACTGGGTTCACAAGAGCCCACCACTGGACCTCATTTTCAGCTGGATTTGTTTCAGATTAATTCTGATATTTTTCTTGCTTCTGTACCTCATTAACCCTGTTTCATTCAGTTTTTCAAAGTAAAATTTTACACCCATTTCTCATTTATCCTATGTGTGACCATCACGACCTCATTGCTCTTCCCTCTGTAACACTGTAAAGCGGTGAGAACGTGAGAACAAATTATGAAGTTTCACCATGTCAGTTCCTGTGTCTCAGGTGTGGTTCAGTTTAGTGTTCACATGATAACCCCAGCTAATATTTACAATTTACCAGCAGTCCAACAACCATTCAAGGCATTGTGTTAAATATTTAAGCCTTTATAATACTATATAACACATTTTCTTCATCCTGTATACTGTTTTTTTCTGCATTAGGCCTAATGTTTTTATATTTGTACATATTTTTATATTTTTTATATTATTTCTTGTATATAAGTTTATAGGAAAGAAATTCTGCTGTTTCTGACCCTTTGTTTTCTTATATGCCTGTAGGTAAAGGTAAAGTGCACCCTTGTACAGGCACCTTCCAGCCCGTAGTCAGTCGCTATACAGACTATGCTACCTGGCCCCTTATATGCCTATGCCTGACAGAGATCTTTTTGTATAGTTACAGCAAACTGATGAATCTGCATCGTCGAATCCATGGAGACGAGCGACCTTTCCTCTGTGATAATTGTGGCAAGGGATTTAAGAACCGAAAACAGCTGCGTAATCATAAGGTACAGCGATGATCATGTTCTTGTGAGATGTGATGCCTTGTGGTTTGGTAAATGGGTACTTCCATTTTGGAGGAAACTGAAGAAGAAGGGGCAGCAGGTTCCTGTGAGGCTTTTGGTACCTGTCTACCAAAGTAAAGGGCTTCACAACCCATAAGACAAGAATTTTAGAAATTTGCTATCATGAGACCTCCAGATCTCAGGGTAAGATTGTAAATATTCTTATACTGAATGCAACTACCAGTCATGTCATTACCCTTGGATTTTATTGTGCTGGTTATAACGTATGTTATTGTACTGTCAGCTTGTGGAGCCCTTGGAATCTGGCTGAACAGATGAGTGTAAGTGGTAATGCAAACTTTGATCCTGCTTTTAAAGTGAACTGTTCTAATAAAGTAATTTTTGTTCAACAGTTTTAGTACACTCCAGAAATAAATTTAAATTCAGAGCTACTGACATGTGATGAATACATACTCATAAAATACTAACATATATTTATGTTATACCAAATTGAGATGTTAAAAATGCAGTTAAATCTCAGGGGGAAAATGTGGTAGCACCAAATGTTGCATTGTGATGGTTGGTGCTCCTGCTTTATGTTGTGGAGGTCCATAGTTATAATCTGTGCTATGCTGGCTGACATTTCTTTAGGCTTTTCCTCATTCTTTTAAGTGACATGGCAGAATAGTACCTAAAATAGGCCAGAAACACTTTCTTTGCTGTCTTTATTAATTCATCGTGTATCATTTTTCTTCTGTTCAACATTTTGCCTTGACATACGCAGTTAATGAAGCATATTTTAAAAAAACCAGGAAACAGACAAATGTTATATAAAATGGATTTGTGGCCTGTTTGTGACAGGTAATTCATGTGGCAAAACAGAAACAGAAATCTGGTCCACTTGGAGAATGTGATGTCTGTGGTCGTGCTTTCACCAATCCTCGAATGTTGCGGATTCACAAAGATAACGTTCATGGTAAATTGCGGCCGCATCTGTGTAACTTCTGTGGTTATTCTGCCTCGTCACGTAGCACACTGAAAATGCACATGCGTCTTCATACAGGTAAGTAAGCGAATGTCATACGTTGATAATTGTACAATGAAAAGAAGTGAATTACAGTAAAACATTTTATTTAATTTGTCTAACATGAGAATTAGCTAGTCACAAAGTTGAACCTTTCAGTGTTAGTGAAGCCAATTTCCTTTGCGTTCACCAGTATTTGAAACAATAAGTCAATGCCACATTACTCTGTGTATTTGTTGAAATGCTACTTCCAAAACAGACGGTGTGCTTTCTAAAGGGATAGAATTGTTCTGTCTAAAATGCACGGTACGTTTTTTACTGTGAATGATGTTTTCTGCTAATAGCTTTGAAATAGGTTAAAAAGTTTCATGGAGAATTGAATCTCTTAGGCTTATGCAGACAGAACAAGATATGCACTGTATATATAACATAACATTGTGGTGCAGGCATTTAATATTCATACCTCTTTGGCTGTCCTAACAGCCTGATACCATTTCACTCGAGAAGAGCGCCTGTATGACAACTTAATATTGCTTGCAACAACAAAATATACTTTGGCCTGAATGTAAAGTTCCTGCTTTGTTTGTTGATTTTAACTAAAATTGGAGTTTCTCAACCAATTTTTGTAGATGTCCCCAGTATCATCTTTCATGGAAATCTGTTCAATTGGAACTGCGCTGATGCATGTAGAGAGATGGACAGACATGGTGAAGCTAGTAGGCTCTTATCACAACTATGCGAACGTGGATAAAAATTAATTTAACTGTAATATTTAGAATTTATGGGGGTCATTACCACTGCAAAACTCATGCAAGATTCTTAGAAGAATCATTTCTTTCTGTTTTTCATTCTCTCTTTCCTTCTTTCTTTCTTCCTTCCTTTCTTTTTTCTACCTTTCTTTCGTTCTTTCTTTCCTTCTTTCTTTTTCTCTCTTTCTTTCTTTCTTTCTGAGGTGCCCTCAAGGTTGAGTCTGAGGATTAAGAAGTCGTGTTGGGAGCCATCTGACTGGAAACGAAACACTGAAGTAACACTGCCTTGTAACAGTGCTTAGGTAGGACGAACTACTGCAGTAAATATCCAGCAACACCTTCATTTTGACCTGATCTGGCAACAGATAAAAATCCTATAATATGTTAAACTGCATGTTTTTGGCAGTGTCTGCTGAATGGTAGTTTCAGTTCACCATTTCCTCTGCACAGGTGAGAAACCTTTCCACTGTGATGAATGTGAGTACGTAACAGCTGATCATAATTCTCTTCGACGTCACAAGATGCGCCACTCTGGAGATAAGCCCTACAAGTGTCCACATTGCCCCTATGCTTGCATTCAGTCCAGCACATATAAAGCTCACTTGAATACCAAGCACCCTGGTGAGTGAGTTTATCTTCATGTTTATGTTCAAAATTTTGACACAGTACTGAAGATAATTTGTTAGTTTTTGGCTGATGAAGAACTTAGACAGACAGACAGGCTTTCTGTGTACGTGAGGTGGCAAAGACAGGATATTTGTTTTGTTGTGTTCACCAGTTCACTGTTACTCTACAAGTGACTTGCTTCTAGCCTTTCGCTTGAAAATTTTATGAGCCAAAAACTAACAAATGACCTGTAGTGCAGATTTGTCAGTGTGTCTGGCTTGTGCAATGTAAATGTGGTAAGTTTTTGTGTCTCCATTCTGTACTAGTAGTGCAAGTAATGTTTTTGTTCCTGCCCTTGGCATTGAATTTAAAATGAAGGTCTCAGCAAAAACTATGCCTTGTACCCATGCATACACTGGCTTGCATTCATGAAGTATCATTTCGGACAGACGTGAAGTGGGTGCAGTCTGGTCAGGCAACAAATTTTGTCCTCTTTAATCACTGGCTGATTGTGTTTCCATAAAGATTGTGACTCATTCTTCATTGGCCAATCAGAGAGGATAATTTTTTGGAAATCAAATGCCCTCAATGAAAGAAGCTTGGATTCAGAAGCTTTTTTACCCAACTTTCTACAAGTTTAGAGCTCATTCAAATTGTAGATACCAGGTTTTGAGTCTATTAAAGGACAGTGTCCTAATGGTCTTATTTCACCATAATGAAACTAACATTTTTACAGGTTTAGAAAAGCAAGTGTATTGTGACAGATAAGGAAAGTATTTCACATTTGGGTCAAACAGCTTTATCAGTGAACACTTGCAACTCCAGGTCAGTCAGTATCTACAAAATATCGTCTTGTCCACTAACACAAGGGGTTGACATGTATGGAACGCACAGCAACAAGAAGATTCACCAGACTAAGGAGTATCAGTGAAATTGCTTATGAAACAGCAGATTTGTCATGACCCACACATTTCCTCAAACTGAGACTCCCACATTAGTAGACAGCTGGTTTAAAAGTGCACTTTCTGTCAAAATGTTGTGTCCACAAAAATATTTTTCTCCTTATATTTTTTATAAAAGCATGACATGCTTTTTTGTTGGTCTATTAAGGATCTGTTAAGTTTTTTCTGTCTTCTGTAAAATTGTGAATTTGTGGGTTGTAACAAATTTCCGTTTCATGAGCGATGTACTGTATCAGTTCATATGCCTGTGGACTATTGCTGATACGTATCCTGTTTATTTGATGTTCAGGTGACCATGCATTATGATATATTCTTATAATAAAACCAACTAAATGCACTAATTTCTCAAATATGTTTCTGGAATAAAACTACATGTTTTGGACAGTTCATCTGTCCATTATCAGGAGTTTTTCACTGTACACACAGCAATGGTATGTGTCGTGCAAATCCTGATGATGGACGCAGGAACTGTTCGAAACATGCAGAGTTTTATTCCAAGAATAAATTTCAGAAATTAGTGCATCTAGTTGGTTTTATTATAAGAATGTATCATGTCTACTTTTTTATCAGTTTCATGTGTAGTTAAATGTTGTGTTTCTTGTAGGTATGGAGACTGGGTTGATGTTTAACTGTGATTTGTGTTCCTTCCGATCTGTACGTAAAGACAACTACTTGGCGCATGTTGCAGAGCATAAGAATGGTTCATACCCTAATAACAGACACAGAAAGCGTAACAGTTCAAAACCTCAGGTTAGTTCTGCTGTTCTGTGATTGTTGTTACGAACAATTTGTGTGTGTTTGAATGAGAGTTTGAAGCTGAATGTGATGAGTAATTGGTAAAACTTGCAAAACATATTTGCCTCTTGCATGGACTACATGCCTCCATATCTTGATTTGTTATTATAACATGTAGGTAATGTAAATAATACTCCAAAAATAAGTGCAGTTTAATTCATTGGTTAATATGCTGGGCTTGTGTGTAGGTGGTTGTATGATAGTCTTCTTCATCATGTTTTCTTATTGACTGCAATTGTATATGTGATCGTTACTACTGCTACTACTATGACCACCGGATCCACCACCACCACTAGTATCACCACTACCACCAATACTGCCACCACTGCTGCTGCTACAGATTCTCTCTGTATTAAATTTGTTTCATATAATCTCACAGCTTTTTAATTGTTTTCATTATAAACATATAACCCATGGAATACTGTCCCAACAATTTGTGTTTCCATTTTGTATGCTGTTTAAAGACATGTCTATCTTCCGAGAGCAGAATAATATCATCGACTGCTAAATGTTCAGTTGGGCTGTAATATTTTGTTTATGTATTTTTGAGCTCATCAAATATAGTTCTCATATTCCATAGGCAATCATAATTTTTGCTGTCTTGACCATTTTGTTGTAATGTCACTAAAATTTCTCATTGAATTTGTTTCTGTAAAAGGCTGTGAGCAGCAGCCGCGTTGTCAGCCAGTAATGTTTCATTGACCCTCTGATTGTGGTTGAACCAAGCAATTCAAGAACTGTTTTCCAGCAGGGGTAGCCCCAAATTAGGTACTCGTATGCTGCAACAGAAGGCTGTGTGGCAAAGTAGCAAAAAACAATTTTGTGATCCACTAAGAGAGGCACATAGCATACACTTTATTCCAAACCTAACTGCACAATTCTTCAGTCACTATTTTAGAGAAGTGTGATATAAACATTAATGTAAAGAAACCAGAAACAAAGGATCGTGATCTAAGTTGCTTATGAATAAGTAAATTGTTTCAAAATTTGGACAAGGATAAAGGGGTTATTCTCAACAACTGACATGTTATGGACCAGTGGTCAGTAAGCAGTTCATGTTTGAAGGGCTGTTTGATAGGGGTTGAAACACAGTGGATGCTGTCTTTCATGACAACATATGTTTATTTGAATCAACTTATCAGGTATTCAGGCTATTGTTAATTGATTGCAGCAGCTACTGTGTTGTTTTGAAGCTGTTGTTCTTAAACTTGAAGTAAAGCTGATCTAAGGAGTGTTTCTTTTTTTTTTTTTTTAATTATTAGAGTGATTCACATGATAAACCCCAACAAAGTGAAATGTCATCCAGGTTGGAGAAGTCTCATCTTCCAACAGTCATCAACATTTCCCATATTACACCTGTGGAGTCTGAAGAAGGCACATTACAGGAGGTAAGTTCATTCTGTATCAATAAAATATTATTCACAAGATTTATACTAAAGAAAATTCAAGGGAATTCAAGACATGGGAATTCTTGTTCATGTTATGTGATTTTTAACAATGAGAATTTATTTTGCAGGTCACTTCTTTTTTATGTAAATGTTGTAGTAAGATCATTGATTGAGTATATTATGGAACAAAGTAACAGAAAATTTTAGGACCAGAGAGGTGGATTGGTAGAGCAAAGGAAAGAATTACGTATGTACTGCATACGGAAGAAATAGGTACAGATGTTTGGGAAGAGATCATTTGTGGTGTATCTTTGAATAATAACATTAGATCTTGAAAAGTAGAGACCATGGTAGCTTCAGGTGCTTATTGGATCAAGGCAGCATTATTGATAAGAATTTTATGATGCCCACCAGCTGAGTAGTTAAGATTCAGTAAAAATAGATGGCAGATGTATAAACAGTTGTGTCCGTGTAAATTAATAGAATTTTGGTGGCCCTCTAGAACTGTGTTCAATTTAGGCACATAATTCACTTTTAGGAGATCACATTGCACTAAATTGGCTGTACATCCTCTTAATACAAATGTTTAGTTCAGTAATTATTGTAGAATCAGTTTGTTGCCGTATTTTTAAGTGCTAGTGTTTACTCTTTAAGACAGGTTACATGAATTATTGGTCAGTCTTATGATTGAAAAACGAACATAATTAATACAAACTGGAAACAATAAATATATATTTTTAGCATTTTTATCCCTATACTAATTTCAGTAATTTATATACTGTTGTTTTATTGGTATTGAAGATATTTAAGGTGCCAAGTTTCTTTCACAGCATGCTGAATCTTCTGATAATGTACACCTCATCTATAATGATAGTCCTGTGGAGGGCCTTCTCCAGCAGTCTTCAGAGGTTCGTAACTTAAATTTTTATGTCAATAGTTTTCTGTCCATATATATGTGGTTATAGAGCCTTAGATGAATGTAGACTGAATGCTATAGAATTTTGTCATTGGACTGTCTTTTATTTGGAAGGTGCCATGTTTGACTCTCATAGATGGCACATCTCTCCTGACAAATTTTCTAGTTTTTCCATATCTCTCTCTCTCTCTGTCTCCCTCTCCAGTCTGTTTCGATTCACCTTACACAGTTTCCCAAATTATGTTCAACAGTAAAGTGTCTCTACAACAGAAACATCTGTTAAGGAAACCATACATAAATTTTCAGATCACATATATACTCTGATGGAAAACATATTTTATAGCCTCCTTTTTTAAATTGTGGAGGAAGTTAATGCAAATGTTTATACTAATGTCAGTAAACAATACTGACTAAAATTTTTTATGTTAATGTCTTTCATGTGTGTCATGGCGAGAATGATCATGTCTGAGTGAGTGTAGTATACTGTGTATGGAAAATGCCCCTTTTTGGTCTATTTTATTTGTGAAAGGGAGTAAAATTAGATAAAGAATTCTGCATTTACAGAGTTCAAATGAATGAACTGCCAGTTTACCAGTTTACATGACTGCTTATTGGTGTCATGTCTTGCCATATCACCTGTTTTTTCGCATTTTTTATATTTACTGAAAAAACACCATACAAAAATGAAGGAGTGATTACTTGAAACGTTATGTGGTTGCAGGAAGCAGAGGGACAGTTTGAAGTTGAAATATCATCTGATTCAGTTATTCACTTGGTAGAAAACTTGGACACTAACAGTGACACCAGCAGTCAGCATGTGGCACAAAATGGGGAGCCACTTTGTGTAGCCAACATTGAAACGGTAACAGAGGTACCACTCATTTGTTTTATTGAAAATGTATTAAATGTGACGTTCATAGGTCCATGCATCGTAATGTTATTTCTATAGTAAAACCAACAAGATGCACCAATGTATCAAATTTATTTTATTTTGGAATGGCACTTTACATGTTTTGGACGGTCCTTCCATCCATCATCAGGAGTTCAGGACTGTGCATACAGCAACCAAACAGATACTGCTGTCTGACAAATGCCTGTTGCTGTATGCACAGTCCTGAACTGCTGATGATGGATGGAAGGAGCGTCTGAAACATGTAGAGTGTCATTCCAAAACAAAATAAATTTCATACATTGGTGCATATAGTTGGTTTTGCTATAGGAATGCATTAAATGTTTTACGCTATACCGTCATATGTACATCAGACCGCTAAGTGTAGAATGCTTAAGATGAATGTGCCCCAAATTTGACATTAAAACATTTGATTTGCTTATTAATCAAATATCTGGCAAAGTCACTCTGCATGTTTCGGGTGTCACAACACCCATCATCAGGAGTACTAAAAACTGTAACCGCAACCTCCGGTACAGGTCATAATACTGGTACAGCTACTTCCCTCCAACAGACTGGTTTGTGCGAGTCATACGACTCGCACAAACCAGTCCCGATCAGGCCACGTTGGAGTGAAGTAGCTGTACCAGTATTATGACCTGTACCAGAGGTAGCGGTTACAGTTTTTAGTACTCCTGATGATGGGTGTTGTGACACCCGAAACATGTAGAGTGACTTTGCAGTAAATAAATATCTGCATACTGTTGCATCTGGTTGGATTTTTATTAACA
>Ga0136643_10014996_pt1 | contig 11650 bp, 7 predicted proteins | sample TergutLab28metaG_FD_96883 | JGI IMG/M metagenome (GOLD analysis project Ga0136643, IMG submission 96883) | Labiotermes labralis P1 segment gut microbial communities from Petit-Saut dam, French Guiana - Lab288 P1 (version 3) (version 3) | ecosystem: Host-associated > Arthropoda: Insects >...
CAAGTAGCTCCTCAATTGACCTCACGAGGCTGAGTGGACCCCGTTCCAGACCCACTACTACTCAGAAAATATGGTAGCGCCGGGGATCGAACCCGGGACCTCTTTATCTGTAGCCAGAAACTCTGACCACTAGACCACAGAGGCGGTCATAATATATATATATATATATATATATATATATAAAACATTTCGCATTTATGTGTTTTTATGTAATATAAAACCAGTGTAAATGCCAAATGTGTAGCGTTTTAAAGCGCGTTCGCAAAATTGCGAAAAACGACTATAAGCATCGTCAAGTCTGTCCGTCTGTCCGCATGGAACAACTCGGCTCCACAGGCCGGATTTTCATGAAATTTGATATTTTGAGGATTTTTCGAAAATCTGTCGAGAAAATTCACGTTTCATTAAAATCGGACAAGAATGAAAGGGTACTTTACATGAAGACGAGCATACTTTTTTTTTATCATATCTCGCTCATTTCTTCTTGTAATAAAGAAGTTTGAGACAAAATTTGTAGAGAAAATGAAAACACACATTTGTTGCTCATTAGCTTTTTTTTTTTCTTCGAAAATCGTGCAGTTAATGAGATAATGTTGAAAAATATTGTAGAGCGGGGCAGGGCACAGATGACAATATAATGCGGCGCATGCGCATTGCATTGCTGGATACCCGAGGCTACAAACACACACTCACAATATGCAATACTCGTTGCTTTTCCACTACAACAATGGTTGCACCAACGTGTCTGAATGTTACGTTATACGTACGTTGCCTGTCTAGTTCATTTTACGTTACTGGACACGACACTGATATTTGCATGATAATTATATAAATTATAACCGTCAATACAGCTACGTTTTGGCGTTTATTACAGCGACATGTTTTGACCCACGTGGTCATCTTCAGACTAAATATGTGTAAACCACTTGAAGACAGTTGACATTGCTTTCTGTGAAAACTGAGATGTCAGTTTACAGATTCATTACATTATTACATTTTATGTTAAAATCCCTGTTAACATTTGTAATTAAAAGCAAGTAATGATGTTATACCTAGTGTAGATACACGATATAGTTGAAAAGACCTTGAATTTGTCGGTTATAGTCATACACAGGGGCCGGGATAGCTCAGTCGGTATAGCGACTCGCTACAGGCAGGACGGTCCAGGGATCGAATTCCGGTGGGGGGCGAGATTTTCCGCACCCTTCCCGACCGGCTGTGTGGTTCACCCAGCTTCCTATGTAATGGGTACCTTGTCTTTCCCGGGGATAAAGCGGCCGGGGCGTGGCGTTGACCACCTACCCCATCTAGCGTCGAGGTTAAAGAAAGAGTAGAGCTATACTTCTCCCCTTCTGGGCCTTCGTGACCTCTTCTGGGGTGAACTGTACCTTTACCTTTTATAGTCATACACAGTAGAGGTATCAGCTTTGTGATTATGACGTAGGTTACCGTCGTTGCTGTTGCTAATATGACAACACACGTGTGTGTGGAAACATGGCTTCAGTGAACACCAAAACGTAGTTCTGCTGACGGTTATAATTCATATAGCTGTTGTAAGAACGCACAGCGGTATATCCACCTTAAAGATGATATTTCCTTACCATGGCGGGCCTCGACATTGAATTTTACAGCCTTATTATAAATAACATTAAGAATTACTCAATTATTATACCAACTACTGCACATATATAAAATTTATATATGTGCAGTAGTTGGTATAATAATTGAGTAACTAAACAACATGCACGGCGTAACAACGAAAATAAACATTAAGAATGTTAAGATGTGTTAAGTTGGCACTGCCACAGTGAACTGTGCGCATATTTATGAAGCCCTCCTGTAAAGTAATGGTTAAAAAAGAGAAACAAAATGAATAACCCCGCTGCGAGATTTTAGGTTATTACATCTGTATTGATGAAGTCTAAAGTCTCTGGTTATGTTTCACCTTGCCGACGTTTCGGAACAGCGTAGGGCCTCCATCTTCAAAGAATACCTGTGGTGTTGGTTCGCAGACCGAACAAGTTACAATAAACTTTAGTTCAGACTTAAGAATTCACATCTTTTAGGCGATCATTTAGGGTGTTCAGATAGACGCCCTTTGATTCCTGATCAAGGCAAGCATGTCACATGCGTAGGCCTACCCATAATTTTAATTATGTGCATTTTATCGGCGTGTCATTTATGCAGTATTTGATACTATACCTAGACTATATCGGAGTCGGACTAGCGAAGTTGGTATAGTGGCAGGTCTTTTCGTATTTTATCTTATTGTGGTACTGGTAAGGGAAGCAACCATGTCGCGAACTGATGTCTGTGACTACGTGCATTGTTTGCTGACGTTTACTTGAAGGTCGGTGCATTTCAGTGACGTAACCATTTAGCTTAGGCGCTAACGTTTCTGACTGGCCTGTGGAATGTTCCCGATTAGAATACGAGTATGTGTTAAGACATCGAATCTTCAGGATTTTTTCTCGTCATTTTGCACATTCCTCCCATGCAGTTGTTAGGATAGCGTCTTAATCCAGGCGACATTCACTGCTGTATTGTTTCCGCTTCATTTTACGCTAATGATGCTACCATTTGATACCGTAGATAGGGTGTCCTGTAAGTTGCCTTACCAACATTATGCTGACGTCCTAGGAAACACGCCTTTATTTAAAACCAACAAGCAGCATAAAGTGGCATTAGAAGCTACAATACTTGTTCCAATTGTTTTCCCACCCTGTCTAATGTACATTTAGTACTTGTAAGCATTGATTTGTAAATAAAATAATGTTTCCTGTAGCGTGGCTGTAATCTCGGTAAAGCGACTTTTGTGACACCCAGTACATCTGCGTTAAATAAATGCAGGCACGTCAATAGTAATTTGTCACTGAATGTAGAGGCATTAGTTTAAGGACTTACGTAGAAATGTCATTGGGTTTGGTAGCGTGAATTAATAATTTTGACCTGAATACCTAAGCGAGTGAGAATTGTAAATGCTAAATCGGATGGAACAACTGACGATGCTCGTTGTCGGAGCAACGTTGAATGGCGCACGTGCTCTGTTATGTCGGTGATCATTGTGGTGATGCTAATGAATATTTTATGTGCACACGTCATTGAATTTGACCCACAGTCGACCCCAACCGAACGAGGAGTGCAATATGGGCATTTGCACAGGGCGGAAGGTTTCAACGCCTGCCCCCCCCCCCAAAAAAAAGATATAGTTTCGATTTTTCGTATTCTTCACAATTGAATTCCAATACAGTATTTGAGTATTTGTCGACTTCCCTCATTATCAACGGGTTCGAACAAGGCGATGATGCCGAGAATTTTTTCGACATAAACAATATTTGGGATTTGTGGACAGTTGAAGCGGTCGGACCGAACTTAAGACTTAGGAGAATCTATTTAAAATGTAGCCTTAAACGACAAAGTGAAAGTACAACCTGCGGAATAATGTTCTGTCCTTGTCCCTGAAGTCACTGCCCTCCGTCTGTGAAGTGGAGGCAGCAGGCTCCGACAGAACTTCGGTACTCTTCTACCATAGATCACGTCTTCGCAGTCACCACAGTGAAAACCGAGTTAATTTTATCCGTCAGAGTGCTGCGGCCTGGTTGTGCTGTATTGTGTTACGAACATGATGATCATCGGTTTCTTCAGCCTCAGTAGTCGTTGCTCGAATTTTTCTTCGACCACAACGCGAAATTCACAGTCTGGTTGTGCTGTGTTGTGTTACGAGCATGATGATCATCTCTTTCTTCAGCCTCAGCAGTCGTTGCTCGATTTTTTCTTCGGCCAGAGCGCGAAATTTACAAGGATCATAGCAGCTGGGGTTCGAGTCGCTTATTATGTATAAGAAGAGAATACGCGGTCTAGCAATACAATACACTTGACCAGCTGAATGACTGTCAGCTTCTCAGGAGGGGCTGTGTCTCTGGGAGTCCGTGAAGTAAGTGAGAAATTCGATGATGATGATGATGATGATGATGATAATGATAATAATAATAATAATAATAATATTTATTAACTGCAATTTGGTTGTCACCCGGTGGCAGTGGTTATTTTACAGGTATACAAAATATGAAGCTTCTCTGCCAGTTCTACTCAGTTTACCGTCTGGAATAGAACTAGACTTGTCAAGGATTCGTCAGTTAACCTCTACTGTATTGATAGACCAGGTACTAAAAACCATGCCGCAAGCACGTTTGACACAGTCACGCAACACGCATTCACGAATCCGGGGTTCTTTAAAATCAAGGCAGGGTGTTGCTCCCCTCTGTACCTTCTTTATTTACCAAATCACCAAAAACCTCTAATTAAACGTCCTTTCACTAACGCGATAGTCATATCCTAGTTGTTAATTGTGTTGTTCTGTGTATTGTTTGTGTGTAAATGTGTACTGTACTGCTACCACCGGGTGTCAACCCAATTGCAGTTAACAAATATATCAAGTATTGATGTTCGTTTCAAAAATGGCAGATCAAGACAAAATAATTGCTTCGCATACATATAATGGTGTTTCGTATGTTTCGTTAGAGTACAGTGTGGTGTCTGGCTATCCCCAGACATGACTCCGTGACGCGATACTTATAAACATTGTTCGTTTAGAACGCCTAAAAATAGCTATCGACGCAGTTTGTTCTGTTGTATCTTGTGAGACCAGTTCGCCAGCGTCGGTACTGTCAGACGAGAAGCGGTATGCCTGTTGGGTATGGAATCAGCGTAATGACTTCTTCCTTCGTATCTCGACAGCTAGGCGCATGAGTAACTTCCACTGCCAATCACTGTTCGTTCTAGTAACGTTATATTACCAGACAACAGTAACAAATCATGAACTATATTCATGAACAGACTGTATGTAGGTAATGCTTGCTAGCATTGAATTCCGAATTTTTTGTCCTCTCGCCTACTGTCACACACTTTAAGATTATGGGATGTAGAACTGCGGTGTTACATGTTTGCCCGGGTGTCACAGCTGGTCTGTCACATTAACGGAAGCACGTAGTTGGAGGGGTGTTTTAGGGCAGGGTGGTGAGAAGACAGTTTGCTTCTAAGAGGGTAGAAAGTGACAGGGAAATGAAGAAAATTGTATAGTTAGGAGCTATAAGATTTGTGATCTTCACCAGATATTATCAAGGTGAATGAGATGGGCACGGCATGTAGCTCGTACGGGAGAAATTGAAGCTATTGACGGGGTTATGGTTTTAAAACTAGAACGGCGGAGCTGCATGGAATATGTAGGCGTATATGGATCATGCATTAAGTAGTATGTCTTACTGCACTTCCATAGCCTCTTGAAGACGGGTCCATAGCCTCCTTACGAGTAGTGCGTGGTCTCTACCAAAGCGAGTTCTCCACAGATTGCGATCTAGAGCTTCTTCTTTCAATTTCCAGTATCCTGTCGTTTCCTTAAGGTCATCCAAGACCTCCTTACGGCTTCGTTCTCTTCCTGCCATCCCTTATCACCTTTTATCTTTCCTTCAACAACATGCTTTAGAAGTTTTGATGTTTTGCTGACCGTGCATCTCAGTATAATCTTAGTAATTAACCAATTTAATGCACAAATTCTTGTTTTTTGATAAGTTTATTATATACCTGTACATGTTGCGAGCACATAGTGCTCGAAACATGTAGAGGCATATAATAAACTTATTATAAAACAAGAATTTGTGCATTAAGTTGGTTAATTACTAAGATTATGCTTTAGAAGGCAGTTCATACGCAAGATGCGACCAATCCAGTTAGCCTTCCTTCTTTTTATTGTATGTAGTATATTCCTTTTCTCTGTCACTGTGTAATACTTTAGATTTATCAAACGATCGCTCCAACTGATCTCCATCCTTCTCCAGCACCACATTTCAAAACATTCTAGATATTTCTGATCTACGGTCCAAGTTTCAGCACCATACAAAGCTATGCTCCAAATGTAGCAGTTACCAGTTTCTTCCTTCAGTTGGAAGTCTAATGTGCTGGTGAAAAGAGCGTCAACTGCTCCAAATCCCATCCTGGTTTTCCCTTTCGGAACCTTAAGATGGACGAATATAAAAAATTGTGCTTAAAAAATTAGGCTGTGAGTGTGTGGATTTGATTCTCCTTTTGGAGGACGAGCTGCAGGAGCGGGCCCTTTAGGACACGGTATTGAACCTCTGACAAAAAAAAAAGGGCAGGATTTTTTTTTTGAGAACCTGAGCGACCATTAGCTTACCAAGGTGGACTCCCGGACGGAACGAAACGCTATTTCCTTCCCAGATGATTGGACGTTGACCTATACGAAAGGTCGAAAAGTATGAGAGTGTCTTTTGTGTGTCGTTTAACCACGCCGTCAGTTCCTGATTTAGCGTGGGTTGTAGATGAGTGAATGAGTATTGCGCATTGGTGGATTGGTAGTGACTGAAGAAAACTAAAGCACGCGGAGAAGAACGTGTCCCAGCACCACTTTGTCCGTAATAAATCCCACATGGACTGGTCTATGACCGAACCTAGGATCTCCGCGATGAGAGGCCGATGACTAGCCATCTGTGCCTTGGTACGGCCGTAAACTGTGCAAAATTCGACTTCTTTGTTCTGGGATGAGGCGCTGCGTCACGGGGTAATCAAGTCCCGACGTTTCGACGGAACGCACCTCCTGTATCTTTAAACGTCAATAAATTCTGGACTCAAGGGTCAGTAAGTTCTGGAATAAAACCAGGACATGTTGATCCTTGAAGACAGAGGCAGTGCATTGTTTCGAAACGTCTGGATTCCACTGTCCTATGACACACCCTAATATACTTGAACACCGGAAGCCTCACACACACTGCTCTAAAACCCTCAAAACACGCGTTTTCTGAAAATATGCGGACGTGTGTCTTGTGTCACTATTGCAGTAAAAATTTGATCCGTTTGGGTACTTGTGATCTGGCCTGGGAATTAGGGCCACTTTGTAGCGTTATCTTCAGTACAAGATGTGCTACTTTCCCACAGCACGTCTGGATTTCTTTTACCATGGGATCCGGAATTCCTTCCTACTTTGTGCGCAGTATGACGTATAATTGTTCGAAACAAATGTCTTGCGGAGAGATGTGCTTCTGAGACTGCTGCGGGAGACACATCTTTGAAGGAGTGAAATTTATACACAGAGTACCTTTCTTATGGTATTTATATCCGTGCACTAATTGTTAAAATTCAAGAAAACAAAAAGAAATTGCACTACGTTATATTGTTAAGGTTTTACAATTAAAGCACTGTAACACTGACATGCTTTGACCCTTTGAGGGCCATCCTCATGGATTGCACATCGATATTTGTATTTAAAAATTCGTATTAAAAGCTTATGTCGTTTTGAAGTTGGTGCCGTACATTCAAAAGTTCGATCAGGCGTTTACGAATCTACAGCACCAACTTCAAGACATCAAATGATTTTTAATAGAATTTTGACTTATTTTATACTTTCATAATCTCTTTTTATATGAATATTGATGTACAGTCTCTAAGGATGGCTCACGAAGTTTCGAAACTTGTCTGAGTTATAGTGCTTTCATTGTAAAAATTTCGTAATATAATGTAGTGCATTTGTTGGTGTTTTCTTGAATTATAGAATGCTTTGTTACGTAACATTGGTGGTAGATGAATGGAATTAATTAATTAATGTAGCCATCACGACTCCACAATAATTAATTAATTAACCACGACTCCACATTAATTAATGAATTAATGTGGAGTCATGATGGCGACATACTAACAACGAAAACTGAAGTATTCAGAGAAAAACCTATCCCAGTGCCCCTTCATTCACCACAGATTTCAGCAAAAATTTTCTTGTCTTTGATTTTTTATCTTAGACTACCTCCTTGTGTTGCATAAATTATAAATAATTAACTGTTCACCGTCAGCACAGCTAATTATGTTGTATGATAGTACAATATATATAATATATTGTAAATATAAATATTATGTAATGTAGTATATCTTAATATAATATAATATGTGATATGATATGCCAAGATATGATATAATACAACATAATTGGTTGTGTCGATGGTGAATAGTAACTATTTATAATTCATGCGTTTTGTTTATTTTGTAAGGAAAACGATAGTAACAGAGTTCATTGGTTGTTAGATTCACATTTGCTTCCGATCTGATTTTGGTTTTGGTACCACGCGAAGACGATGCAGAAGCGAACGGCTCGATCGCGACATTTAGTGCCTTGGTTTGTCATCAGTGAAGGCAATTCTCTCTTAAAACTCCTACTTTTTCCGACTTAGACCCAAATATCTTCCTCAGAACCGTATTCTTTAACAAGGTTCAGCCTGTGTTGTTCCTTCATTGTGACAGACCAAGCTTCCCCACCCGTATAACACAACAGCCAAAATTATAGTTCTTTATATTTTAGTAACGACGCTGTATGCATGATTGATAGACTAATTGGGCTATTTAACATAAAAATCCGACTGATGCACTAATATATGTTAATACCTCTTTACTAACACTGTTACACTGCTATATGTTTCAGCCCCCAAATGAGCCACCCTCAGGGAGTACCGATACTTTTCTTGACTAAGGTCAACAAAATATGTGTATCATACTCCCTGAGGGTGGCCCCCTTGAGGGCTAAATCATATAGGAGTGTAACAGTGTGGATACAGTGGTGTTAACATGTAGAATGATTTTTGCTTAAAATAGTGATCTCAGTGCACGGATATGAGAGAGAAAAAAAAGCTAGCTGAAGTTAGAAAATGCTTTGGAATGGAAATGAATGTGGAAAAAACTAAGATAAAGAGACTCTCAACACAACCATCCCCAGTACAGATTATGATGAAGAAAAAGTGGAGAATGTGGAATAGTTCAACTGTTTGGGTAGCATGATGACAAATGATGTAAGACGTACTCCTGAAATTAAATGCAGGATTGTCATGGCAAAAGCAACATTCAACAATGGAGAAGACTTTACATCAGCAAATTGGACTTAAATTTAAGGAGGAAAGTGCTATATTTGGACCGCAGCTGTGTGTGGTGCTGAAACTTGGACATTTCGGAGAATAGATAAAAAAAAATGTCTAGAAAGTTTTAAAATGTGGTGCTGCAGCTCGATGGAGGACATCAGTTGGACCGATCGTGTGGGAAATTAAGAATTACTGCAAGGGAACAAGGAGAAAATGAATATCCTACACACAGTAAAAAAAGGAAGGCTAACTGGATTGGACACATCCTGCATAGGTACTGCCTTCTAAAACATGTTATTGACGGAGCGGTGGCAAGATGGAAGTGATGGAAGGAAGAGTAAGAAGACGCAAGCAGGTAATGGATGGCCGTAAGGAAATGGCAGGATACTGTAAATTGAAAGAGACAGCACTAGATAGCACTTTGTGTAGGACTCGCTGCGTAGGAGGCTGTGGACCTGTCGTAAGACACACTGCGAAATTAATGAATAGTTTTAATCTTTGTGCCTTTAAATAACAGACTTGGAGACAGTCCCAAGCCTAATATATTTTGTGTTAGATTTTGAAGACCCCACGAATTAAGTAGATTCTAAATGAATTCATGTAAGCATTCGCTGTCCTTCCGATTGTCAGGAGTAACCTTTTAATTTGACCAAAACCGTTGTCACTTGTGTCACCTGTCATCTGGTCAGGTGTCCTGCTTGTGTGTGATGTGAATTACGGGAGTAATTACTAAGATTACCGTCTTCCGAGTTGTTGTGACATTCAGCTATGTGTAATTGTGAGGAGGGAGAGGCGTACACAGGGTTGTGGTGGGGAAACCTGAGAGAAAGAGACCACCAGGGAGAGCCAGGCGTAGATGGGAGGATAATATTAAGATGGATATTCAGGAAGTAGGATGTGGGGGTATGGACTGGTTCGAGTTGGCTCAGGATAGGGACAGGTGGCGGGCATTTGTGAATGCGATAATGAACATTCGGGTTCCATAAGATGCGGCGAATTTCTTGACTAGCTGAGAACCGTTTGGCTTCTCAAGAAGTACTCTGCTCGTTGGAGTAAGTAAGTATAATTGTGATGTGCTTACTACTTCCATATATAGGGCATGTCAGACTACACAACGTTGTATTACAGAAGGCTTTTATTTGTCGTGTTTACTTGTTCGTTAGAACATCGTAAGATTCCATACATTGTAGTGACGCATGTTTGTGGTCCATAAAGCGGATGTGTTCATCAGGAGAAGGAGAAAGGGCAGTCGGGATACTGTGGATGGTGTCTGTTGAGTGTGCAGACGTGTGCAGTATCAGTGTGATGGAGTGGAGCTAAGTGGACATGGCGATCTTGTCTCGTGATAATATTGTGTGCACTGTGCAGTTCTTTTGAATCTCAGGGTGCAGGAAACCCAACTCTGGCACTGTTATGCATTATTCGTTATACGAGTACATCAGCTATTGCAAACTTTGGACTGTGATACTCATAAAGATGATATTCTCTAATGTAAATATGTACTGGGTATCGTGTACCGAAGAACTGGGCAGTTTTGATGCTTTAAGCGCTAAGTTAGGCTGTATAAAATTTCAAACATACTAACGTTTGCAATTTTCGTGTTGAAATTTTTATAAACCTATTTAAATCGGTAATAAAGGATGAAATTTTCCCTGTATTTAACCCTCTAAAAACCCATATTTACTTGAATTATTTTGAAAGATCCAGTCCGTACCGCGTAGTAAACACTGTCCGTCTCGGCTACAAAAACCATTCGGTTTACGCTGTATAGAGAAATAATCGCTGTTTGTCCTGAGATCCGTACAAAACATTAATGCATTTTGCGGGCACAAAGTAGTATATTTGAGTGTTAAACCTGGCGATACATAAAGGAGCAAGTGGGCCATAGGGGTTATGTAATCATTTTGCAATGAATACGTATGGGGGAATGGGGTATAGCTCCACCCCTTAACCTTGACATTGCATGTGTGTGAATTGTCCGCTTTACGTCTTGGGTGCGTTATCCTGACAAATGAATCCCCAATACCGATTGAATAGGAGGCTGGGTGGGCCCCAGGGCCGGTCTGGGCAAAAAGTCTCTTGACCCTACTGGGAATCCATCCAAGACTCAGCGGCTATCTTAGCCTGTTCACTAATTTAGAAAAGGTTGTTTCAGTGTTACTTATCTGTAACTAGGGACAACAAGGTACGTTGGTATTGTAGTACTGCCATAGCGGTTTGCGCGTTTGTTCTGGAGTGCGAAATTCGTGTAAGCAGTCAGAAAAAGTACAGTTCGTGTCTCACAGGAAACTTTACGTCTGTCATTGTACACTCCCTGAAGTTTAAGACCATAAGCATTGCTGAGTTAAGTGCGACACCCTAACAGATTATCACGAGAACTGCGCTCCTCTGGGCACAGATGGGTTGTCCCGAAACGTCGGTAAGAAATTACCACTACACGCTGCGTAATAACCCAGGAGAGCGCATTTCTCATCTACTCACGGCGGAAACCTGAAAACTAGAATGTCACGAAGTTAATTTAGTAAAAGTATTCTTGGTTTGTGCGAGTGTTATTTCCGAACTTGCCACCAGGCTGAAATGCATACCTTCCCTTTCGTTTGTAGTTTCCCTCGACATTTTAAAATTCATTGGTTCATAGTACTGAATTGACGGCGTCCCCCCCCCCCCCTACACACAAAATATGGTGTTTTCCCACCACTGCATTTCACGCGCCCCTTTTTTCTCCCGCCTCTACCCATGTG
>Ga0136643_10014998_pt1 | contig 11650 bp, 6 predicted proteins | sample TergutLab28metaG_FD_96883 | JGI IMG/M metagenome (GOLD analysis project Ga0136643, IMG submission 96883) | Labiotermes labralis P1 segment gut microbial communities from Petit-Saut dam, French Guiana - Lab288 P1 (version 3) (version 3) | ecosystem: Host-associated > Arthropoda: Insects >...
CCAGCTGTAGCATTGATATAACAATTCTCCTGATGATGGGCACATGGCTGTCCGAAACATGTAGAGAATAGAAATAAACATACAGGAAAAAATTGTGCGTCAAGTTGGTTATTTACAAGGATCATACCGAGATGCACGGTCAACAAAACATAAAATTATTTTTTTTTTGTTTTCCATAGCTTCTATATAGACGTGTAGAGTGTCCCTCAATTACGGTTTCAGGTTACTCGTAAAACAATTCTGTCAAAATTTCGCAATAGCGTTATCTTTTAGTGCGAAAAGTCCGAAGGAGATGAAAATCTGGTTTTTATGTTTCTTAACAACGACGTGTCTGTTGGAAGGTTCATTTAGATTCTTATGGTAGGTGGGGCTGATGGTGTTTTGACAATTTTAATGGACTTAGAAAGAAAATGTAGGGACATTCGGTGTCCCCTTCAACTTTTTTCCCAGGTACCTCCACAGTGTTATAAACGTGTCTGGTTGGTATGAAGATGAAATTGTTGTGAGCATGTGGACCTATTCGAAAGCCTTATTTATACATGCGTTTGGCTTCTCTGTTCCATTTCTCATAACTTACTTTCGCAAGTTAAATTGTGTTCCGAATTTAAAGGAAAAAGAAAAATTGGATAATACGAAAGTAAATTTTATAATAGTATTAAAATTAATCTGACTGAAGGTCGTCTGGCATGGTGTCGGTAACTAATAGCAACTGGAATGGAATATTGACTTTTGCAGAGGAAGTATATTACAATATATCTGCACTAACGTCTCAGTCAAAACACGGAATTCCTCATAAACACAAGTGTCTGTCAGTGTATAGAGGTGTTGTATTAACAAATACCATTAAGTTGAGAATTTAGGCATTATAATTATCCAAATATTTTTTTAAAATGTACCTGGTGGTTCCATTTTTTGTTCTATCCGAAATGTTTTAAAAATTTATATTCTTAATGATCAATAAATCCAAATTATAGATTGGCTTAGATTTTGAGAAACGTATCCCAGCATCTCCTTTATCTGAAGAAGACCCTTCATTTGGGTTTGATTTATGATCCTATCTATAAAATCACAAATCATGCCGTTCCTATTACAATGCACTTCTGCAATTAACGTTACCTGTTGGCAGTATAAGAAAGAAAAATTTTTATTCTACTTAGAAATCCACGATTCTTCTTCCGATCAAACACGAATCAAAATCATCCATTCGTCTTTCAGGTTTTCGTGTCTTTTCCTTTCCTGGAGTGTGCAGACGGCTTTCTTCATTTCTCTGTCTTCGATTTCCCTTCCGATAACTTTTTTCCCTTGTCGCTGCTATACCACACTACTTTCCCGTTACTTAGTCTACAGGAAATCTGTTCAAATTAGGGTTTTCTTAGCTGTTTCCTTTTTGCATTAACGATACATCTTTTTCATTTATATCATCTTCCTAGTTTCTTTCGAATGCTTTTACCTTTCTTCCATTGGTAGTCCTTTGTTACGTGTTCAATTTATAACATGCTACAATCACATCTATGGTCTGCTTTAAGGCACGAATTCGTCACTTCTGTGGAGGGACTGGGAAATATCACGATTAACCTTAGTTAGAAGAAGAAATCTCCAAGGTGAAGCTTGAAACCTGATATTCCTGATTAGTAAGCAAAATTGATGATAGGTAGAACAAGTGTTTAGATCTCCAAAAATTGTTTAAGCCTGAATGAGAATCGATGGAATCTTCTGCAGAAGATTATGGTTCGTCAGCTACTGAGGAAATTTCAGGCACTTTGTGAAGCCCAAAAGTTGACAAACTTGTTCAAAATAGCCAGCCATTTCTCCTTCTTCTGAGTAGGATGTACCCTGCCCAGTAACTCCTATTTTCCTTCTGCCAGATGAATTTTAATACCACTATACTCTCATCTACGTCTAGGTATTTCAAGTTATCTCTTTCTATCAGGTTTTCCCACCGAAACCCTCTATGTATTTCTGTCATTTCCCCGTACATGATACACACCCCTTCCATCTCATCCTCCTTGGTTTGTTCACTTTAATAGTAACTCAAATTATGAGAAGTACAAATAATAAAACTAATCAAAACACTTCGACTGGAATCACAGGACATGTGTGAAACAAGACAGGAAATGCACGTATGACGTTAATCTATGGAGCGTTAACGTGATAATTTTTGCTATCGAAACAAAACCTCGAGTTCCTTTTATATTGCTCTTGACCTAAATGTACGTGTCAACAATATAAAAGTTGAGTGTTGCCATGGGTACGCAACAATAAATTTTTACTCTTGTGGAGCTACAGAGTAAACGTACTTAGGTCTTCATGTAAAGTCTCCGATAAGTCTGTCCAATTGTAAACAAATTTGGGGTTTCTCAACGGATTTTTTTAAAAGGTCTAAATATACAACTGCCCTGAAGCCTTCCAATGGGAGCAGCACTGGTGTGTGAGGATGGAAAGACAGTACGGCAACAGGCATGGCAAAGCTAATGGACACTTTTCACTGTTTATGCGAAGGCGCCTGAAGAGGCTCTTGAAAACTGCGCTTGTTGCGGGGCTGCTTCCCTCGCAGAATGATTGGAAAACTATTTATAGACCTCTGCCTTAACTCGAGATACATCCTAGGTAAGGCCTGTTCAGAGGAAACTATTCTACACATTTTATTATGTGTGACTTCAGGTTTCTCACAACAGCGCTAGTGAGGTATAGGTCTTGGGGTGTTGAGTTCGTGGAGGTTAGGGCATAGGTACCACGATTTCAGGGTAGTAGTAGTCTGTGTTCGTCTTCAGACCAGGCTGAAGATATAAGTAGCAAACCTCCCCGAAATTTTCGAAAATGAATATCAATATAAACAGCGATTTTACACGAGAGCTTCAGTCTTCTGAATTTACATTAGTTTTGTTCCCAATGTATTTCGCCCTTATATATATGATTACTACAATAATACTTGTAGAAGCACGGATATTATAAAAATTATAAAGTAAACTTTCTCAGCGATTGCGAATTTCCTGTACACACAAAGCGACATACGAAATTACATCTGCCTAACAATAAACATTTAACCTGGTAATATTATGATTCTTTATTGAAATGTCAATGTTTGAAGTAGGTCTACGAAAAAAATAGTTCGAATTTGTGTATCCTTACATGTGTGTATGCTGGGGGGGGGGATTCATTGAGGTGCTCAGGAAGGGAAGTTTTGTTAAAGCATTGCACTCTATCAATAAATAACGTAAGAACTTGTTGAAGGATAAGAGGCCAACTTGATGTCACTAGTTATTACGTTTTATTTCACTTCTTCTATGCTCAACATTTTTCGGACATTAATACATCCATCATCAGGAGCATGCGACTTTTCTATTGTATCACCACATTGGTCGTGTGTTCTTGTTTCGATGTGTGAAGAAGTTAAATAAAACTTAATAACTAGTGACATCAAGTTGGTCTCTTATTCTTCAACTATCACAATGATGCACGGTCCAATATACATAAAACTTAAGAACTGTCTGTTTTGGTGCGGTAATTATTTTGCATACACAACCATAATATATACAGTGAAAAATGTTTATATATATCCATACATATTATAGAGAAGAAGGACACACAGAAAGTAGAACAAATAGCTTTGTTTTAAATCAATCTTTGTTACACATCTAGTGTTCCGTTGTGTCTTCATTGAATGTTGTGGGTCGATATCAGGACTCTCCGACAATTATTATGTAAGTTTGGCATGTTCGGGCGAATATATTGCTTCCTTAAAATTCACTGTTCCATGTTCTAAATACCGACACCGAGACACGACTTCAGATTTGATGCCAAATCTTCACAAAACGTCCTGTACACTTACCTAATTACAGGTATTACCTTATGCAGGAAGATAAATGAGGCTGAGGGTTACTGAAGGGAACAGCATTTCGGTTTATTCATTGAGTTAGGATCAGTGAACGAATGTATTATTGCGTGAAAGAATAAGTGACTCTTTACTGGCTTATTGTATTATAAACCTGGTGTTGTTCCCACGTTCGTATTTCCTAAGGGGGTTAAATTTATACTGCTGATGAAACCTATAAAATGATATGCTTTCAGATACCGGAATATTATTGCAGTTAAAAAAATATCAGCGACTGAGAAGCCAAAGAAACAACAAAATATCAAGTAACAAAACCTTCTTCACTCGACATTCAAGCGCGGTAAGTTCCTAGTAGAAACCAGGAATGACATATGACATTGTTTTTCGGTGCTGCACAACTATAGATTGTAAAATTACCATCAGCTTCAGCCTACAAACACATCGACTACGCTTCAAATTGACCTTGATTGCAAGATATATTCTAAGACCTATGATTCGACAGTGACATGACAGAAACAAATTATTATTTTCATTACGTCACTTGTTGTTGCGCAATTTGTTTATTCCATATTCCTTCCTTTTATTTTACTTCAGGCCATCAACGTATGTCGATTAATCCGTCTCTAATGCCAAGGCCAGAAAATTTCATATTTAGTTCTGGGCTTGGTTTATTTTCTTCCATTATTCATGATGCAGAAAAACTAGCAACGGAAGTGTACCCTGCGTAGGCGGACATTCGAGGCGACCGTCAAATGTTGTACTGTATGGAATGTTACTAATACGTGTACAGCGGTGACGCCCACCAGAAAGAATTGCTACAGTTAATTCTGTGGTAAGATTCACACACACACCCCTTATTATTACTCAGCTATTTTTGGTCTACCTCCTTACAATTCCTGTCACCATCTAACACTTCACGATCACAAAATACTTTAATTTACTGCCCATGAAGCTGATTCATAGTGTCAAATAAATTTATCGCAATTCCCATACAATAATTATCTTCCGTCACAGCTAACAAATGAAGGGTTTTATTACCCCCATGAAGAATCTGCATTGAACGGCTTAGTATCGCGACGTTTTCTTCTTCTGTGAACGCAATATACAGCAGTGGTTTTGCATAATTTCTGTTATTGTGGACTCTATATGAAGCCTCGTTCTTCTGATCTTCCCTTCCTCAAAATCTAAAAGAAAATACTTTATGTACTATTCACCAGCATCTACTCGAAATTCGGATGCATAGGGCAGAAATCGAAGAATAAGCAACCCGTGTTGAAAAACAATGGTTTAGAGTCTTTTTGTTAATCTCAAATTAGGTATTCTCATAATCAGTGTGAATTATTTTTGTTTCCTTCACTTTTATGAGATTAATAACTGAGTTTCTCCGACACCATATGTTATAAGTCCTTTGGTCACCGTAGATCAGTAGACTAGCTATCTTCGTGGGACAAAGTCATTCTTGAAAAACTAATAACTCATAGCTCTTTACTTTCACATTCCTTTCTTTTCGTCTGTGATGAACATGATACAATATAATTTCAGCAACATATTTTAGAGGGCCATTAAGCTGCACACTCACCAACACACTAACCAACCAATCAACCAAAACCATCCAACCAACCAAAAAAAAAAAAACAAGCTAAACCAACTAAACAAAGAAAGTGAAACAGATTACATTTTCAAAGACAGAAAAGAAAATAATGAGGAATTATGATCTGAGACCATTTTAGTTACACATGTCTGTAAGGGAACTATCCGTATTTTTTAAGAATTGAAGTTAAAAATTATCTGCCTTCAACTTTGTTTATGCTTCAAGTAAAAGTCTATCACCTCTCTTATTCATTCCTTCTGTCTTCTACCTTGCATAAACACCTGGAGGCAAATAATAATTAATTTGCAAATATACATCCAACTCTGCCACTTGACGTATAAAAGTGTATCTTACCTTCCGGACATCATTATAACTTCCTACTAAAGTACGTTTTGGAAACAAGGAAACGTCAGAAGGAAATGAGACCCCGACAAACATACAGATGTAAAAAAATCTAAGTAGTTGGTTTCAAAGAGTTCGAAATATTCAAGTTTTCCCCATAGAAAGAAAGGTGATTATTTAAGTTTCCATCCTACAGGCAAAGGTGGTTTCGTATTTTAATGTGAGCGTAACGTTTGCCATATTGCTTTATATAGAAAAAATTCAGACATATACAAGCTTAGAACACGAAGAGATGTTCTTTTGAAGAAAGGGTAGGTACTCTATGGCCAAAGGACCAATTGAATGTTCAAAGAAAACTGAAAACTTTTCAGTATAATTTATGAAATCTAGGGTTCTTACATAACAAACTGTAACCGTAAAATTGAAGATGTGTTAAAGACATTTAAAATTAAAATATTTAGCATTTAGCACTAACGAATGCTATTTACCTCAAATTGGAGTAACATCAAACAACATTTACAACATTTAATCCCTTTATCTATATTTCCCTGTATGTTTATGCAAGATAATGTAGAAAAAACAGTGACTGATTTATCGTGGTGTAACATATAACGTTTCTATTGCGCTTGTTATTCTGTCTGGCAGAGGGTCTGCATTGTTTGCCGTCGCAACTTAATTGATTAATTAATTTGTTAATTCCGTATCTGTCTTGCGAAAGGTCCATAAACTCATCCAAAGTCAGTTCTACACTCAGTGCGATCTAGTACTTCCCCCTTCAATTTCCGTTATCCTCTAGCTTCCTTACGCTCATTCAGTGGCTGCTTAACCATTTAAAGACGAAGCGCAGACTGTTTTATTTAAAGACCCAGTCCGTACCGCGCTGTAAACACTTTTCCATCTCGATTATAAAAACCAATAATTTTATGCTGTAAGTGGCACAAGTCGCTGTTTGTTAACAGATAAGTACAAAACACATAAATACGCTTTGTGGGCAGAGCGTACAGTTGTTGAATGTTAAATCGGTTTGTGCATCACGTAACCAGTAGGCTTTAAAAGATATTTTAATTCTCGTCTCAATAACTACATGAAGAATTTTAATCGAATACATTATTGAGATTCTGCAAGGGAAGTATTTATCGCTATGGTATCCATGTTCTCGTATATCATATTTTACTTAACACTGAAGTCCAATTTTATGAACTGTAGGAACTCTGGTCCTTTAAAAATGAGTTTATGGCATAAAATAGGGATCTGTGTCGTTTATTTGAAATATTGTTTAATATAACAAATAATTACAGGCGCACACAATTGTATTTCTCACTCTCTCAGTAGAATCGGAGTTTTAGCAAATCAGAATGTACGCTATCTAGGGTGCACATCAAAGTATTATAACAACTCATTTCTCCACACATAAACTGCACTCTCACACTCAGTCGTGCACTCTCTTGTTAATTTTCCTCGCTACAACTATATAGCATGTTATTCCTTAGCCCATGTGATACTATCCGCCATTTCTATTGTTATCCGAACATAGAAACTATAAAACGCTTTCCGCAGGCTGTGAGTGCCATGTGTCTGACGGTCCATTGTAGAATAACTCAACAGCCAACATGAAGGTTAATGTGAGTGAAACAAGAATTTCTGGGTAGAATATGTCGCATTTATTTTCTTCGTGCATTTAATTTATGAGCAAGTTTTGAATCAGAGTTATTTATACAAACAAGCTAGATTTGTTGGATGAATCTATAACAGGTTGCAGCTTCATACATGTTTGTAACTTGGCATTGGTATTCTTCCCGTTAGTTGACAGATTTACACTACATGAATATACATTCGGTACCATGTGTTAACAGTTAACAGAAATTACATTTCGTACACAATTTTTAGATATATCTACCGTCTATCTACTTATAATTTCATGTAATAGTGACTGGAGCTTGTTAGCTTAGTTAGTATAGTGTCTAGGCTAGGGGCTGTAAATCGTGGTTTCGCATGCCGGCAGGGGCACGAGATTTATGCGTTCTCCAAAACATCCACACCGATTTTTTGGCCCACCATGCATCCTTCTTACTGGAGTAATTGGGGCTTATTCCTGGGGATAGTGTGGCCGGGGCGCGATGCTGGTCACACACCTCCATTCAGTGCTGGAGGTTCCATGCCTTCATGGCATGTAGGGGGAGAAATTTTACGGTATAGTGACTGACTAGTCTATGGGCTGATGACAGAGGATGAGTAGTGTGTTCCGGTTGGGGGTAAAAGATTTTCCTCCTCCAGTTTGCAATCCGGCTCTAGGACCCGCTTACACTCCCATTCAATATTACCGGGAGCTCTTTTCCCGATCCATGGGGCTGACCACTTATTATCACCTAGTACCGAGATTAACAATGAACCGGAACTATGTAACTCCACTCCCACATAAGCCTTCATGACGTTCATAGCGAGATTTCGCCTTTACCTTTAAAGTTCTGAAAGTTACCAGCATCGTAGTTACAGTAAAAAATATATTTCGCGCGGAAGCCATACTGTTGAACTTGCAGAATGCTTGCGAGTAGCTGAAACACTTATAGTTTTTTTTCTCTTTTTCTCTCTCTATGTCTAGCAGATATGCCCGTAGTGATAGCAACGTCCTTTAGTGTAGCCATATGACAAATCAAGCAGCTTACCCCTCCCTCTACCTGTCTACTCCGATTACCCATCGTTCATTGCAGGACAGTAGTGACCTTCCACATTGCTCTACTTCCTGTGTGTCGCAAGAGTGGACCGTGAATTCGCCTGAAGTTATTTGAAACTACCACTTTATTACATTAGACGCAGTGTTTATAAAATATATCTTATGCCATTACTCCAGTGTCGATGAACACGTGTGGTGGTAAAAATCTGCAGTGCCGAAGTGTTTGTTGATGTTAGTGTGATTATGACCTTGAAAGCGTAACCTTATGTCCATGTTGGATTATAGAATGGATCGTTTGGTTAACGTTTTGGTGCTATGAATCCTGATGCGGTGGCACAGATACAGAAAGTGAAAGGTAAGAGATTATGTTATTGATATAAAAGGTTATTTAATGTTTAAAGATGTCACCACTCTGCTGTTGATCGTACATCAGGATAAAAGAATAAGCGAAATATGGGCATTTCATCATCATGATCATGAAGGGTTAGGCGTGTTTCCTGTTCCTTGATCCTCAAGACGAAGTTGGTCCCTCCATCTCTTCCTCGGTCTTCCTATGTTCCTTCGTCCTTTTGGTTTATATTGTAGTGCTTGTTTTGATATTCTATTTGTGTCCATCCTCTGTATATGCTGTAGCCACTTTTTCAGGTACTGTTTTATTTCCTTTACTATGTTCTGTGTTCCCGTTTTTTTGTCTAATACGTTGATTCTTTTCTTTATCTAGTTTTGTTATTCCAAGTAAGTGTCTCAAGAATTTCAGCTGTGCTGCTTCTAAATGTTGTTCCTCTCTTTTCCTCAGTACCCAAGCTTCACTTCCAAATTTCAATGCTGCTTTAGCTGTAATGTTGTGAATTCTTAACTTTGTTTCTTTGTTCACTTGTTTTCCAAAATGTCTCCGTGTAGCTCCGTTTATTTTGTTATATGTTTGCAATTTATCTTCTAAATCACTTTTGTATTCTGATATGCGATACCCCAAGTATTTAGGGTCCGATGCTTCTAGGTGTTTGATTTAAATTTCCTGATGGGCATTTCAATATAATTAAAATTAAATTAAAAATATAATTATATGTAATATAATATGTAATATAATTAACCGTAATTTCTCTCTACATATTGCGACAGCACACACATGCAATCTTCAGGTGTGTGTCTGTTGTTAGTAAAAGCAAACTGCTATTTAAGTACATTTTTAATATAAGCATATCTAAATTTATAAACAAACATAAAAATAAATTATTAATATTGCCACCACTACTTAATTTTCTTACACATTTAAAATTCGTATCTTCTGTTTGGTGTTAGTGTTTGCTTCTAATTGCAACGTAACAGTCCATTCTTGCATGAGGATAATTTATGGTAACTAGCTAGTAATCTTTAATTGCTGTAAATATAGAAAATATGTATTATTTTCATCTTTCATTTGTTTTCCTTTGACTTATTTAATTAATTAAATTTTTATATTTATTCTAAACTTCTTATAAGATTGTTGTTGCCCAATTACACTACTGTAGTGTCTGTTCACCAGTTTGACTTGCAATAATCCTGGGCTGGGAAACCGGTTTTGGTTTTGGTTATGGATTTATATTTCTGTGTTTACTGTGTTTATATGTGCACATTTTGATCTAAGAACGTAAAAATTTCCAAGTTCATTTCATACAAACAGCTTATCTACAGTTTTAAAATCTGATGTTCAGGTGATTGTGCATCGTGATAAATTCTTTTAATAAACCAAATAGATGCACTAATTCCTCAAATTTATTTTTGGAATAAAACCCTACATGTTTGGGACAGTTCACCTGTCCATCATCAGGAGTTTTTCACTGTACACTCAGCAATGGTATATGTCATACATGTTTGCTGACAGCTTGCGAGCAGGATCAGGACGAAAATGATTACAGAAATTAGCACATCTAGTTGGTATTATTATAAGAATTTTAAAATTATTTACTCCGTGCATTTTTAATCAATTTTCCCTTTTAATGTAGCAAATAGATGCATTTACAATGCCTGATATTACAATCACTTTACTACGACATGTTTCGGCATGCCATTGGTAAAGTGGATTATATCTGTAAATGTCATAGTCTTCAGTAAATTCTGCTGCTAATACCTATTAGTAGGCGGGTAAAATATGTGCATTATCTAAAGTGTTGTAAACATAACACGTGGTGTGTAAAAAAAGCAAGTAAGTGTCAGTACTTCTATACGCAAACATACACTTGTCATACAGGACACGGTGCGCATGAGATCAAGGACTACTGTAGATGACTGAATATGTAATGCCACGAGTCAGAGATTCGTTTCTAATTATATTTTACATATTTTAAATATAATTTATATTTAAATGTCTTATAATATGATTCGTGCATGATGTTTGAAATAGATTAGAAATTTCACATATTTTATTGACATGATAACTGATGTTAACAGCAGAATACACTACAGGCTATGAAATATATAGATGTAATGTAGTGTACTGTAATTAGTTTTAAGGTTGTTGTGCACTCCCTGAAGATGGCATTGTCATGCCAAAGCGTGTCGAAATAAGGTGACTAATGTGATATATTGTAAGTACATTTAGTTGTTGCATTAAACGAAAAAATTGTCGATCCACAATTTTTGGTTCACAAGGAGTTACTGTAATTTGTAAACACACATATGATGATTTGTGCCTTTCTTGAATAGTGGATTTAATAAACAAGGTGAACTGCTTCTGTTTTCCCATAATTGTATTTATGGTTTATTATTTTCACTCCATGTTGTGAGCCATCTTCCGTGCTCTTAGAGCTTCTTGTAACTTCTTGGTCTTTTGAAGATTATGATTGGCGGATGATCATGTGTTTTGAATGGAGGAAACAAGGAATGCCTGTGCGATATTTATGGGGGAAAATCTCTTGGAAAACATCGGCTTAGAAAAGGGGGGAGGGGGACGGGTGGAAATGGGAAATAGAGGAAAAATCTCAAGACTATTTGCAATACGTGTTTCCAAAAATAGCGAGCTGAAATGACGGGGTTAGTTTAAGCGAAAATACACACCCAGATGGTGTCGCCGTAGTCGCTAATAATAATACTGCTACTACTACTACTACTACTACTACTAACACCACCACCACCACCACTACTACCACCACCACCACCACTACTACTACTACTACTAGCACCACCACCACCACTACTACTACTACTACTACCACCACCACCACCACTACTACTACTA
>Ga0136643_10015000_pt1 | contig 11649 bp, 5 predicted proteins | sample TergutLab28metaG_FD_96883 | JGI IMG/M metagenome (GOLD analysis project Ga0136643, IMG submission 96883) | Labiotermes labralis P1 segment gut microbial communities from Petit-Saut dam, French Guiana - Lab288 P1 (version 3) (version 3) | ecosystem: Host-associated > Arthropoda: Insects >...
TCCCCGTTGTGTGTATATAAACAATAGGTGTGGGTATCAGTCAATAACACAACAATATCTAAAAAAGATGTTTAATAAAGGATGAAGTAAACTACATGTTTCGGCCTAATGTGGCCATCATCATATGAGGTAATGGTTAAGGTACCGGTCAGCTAACTTGTGCTAGACGAAAGGCTGTAGAAGAACCGCAACAAAATCCTAATGAAGACCCTGATGATGATCCAAAGGGTTCAAAACATGTTCGGTCTAGCGTAAAAGACAACTAATATAATGAGTGGTTGTGTTGGTCGCTGAATAGTGCGTATTTATTTATCAAGACAACGGGAACGTCTGTGACTGTCAAATTCAAAGTGACTGAACGTTGAAAGAAGTGGTACACATAGTTACTATTTTGCTGCAAGGAAATGAAGCTTGACTCAACGAATAAGAGCTGTTGTGATATGGAAGAAGGTCTATAGCCCCACACACGCTTGTTCTCGACACTGAATGGATAAATGTTTCGACCGTTTTATCCCCAAGGTAAAACAGCCCGGTACTCTTTTTATATGAGCCTGTATAGGCCTCACAACAAGTCTGGGCGTGATTTTGCAAAGTAAGTTCGAATTCCGATATTCTAGTTCCTACGCAGTCATTTTATGTAATTATTCCTGCCTTGCAGCGGTATCTCATCTTGCTGCCGTGACGGCATTCACAGGTCGGAATGTTTCAGCGAACGTAGTAACGTATGGCCTTCCCGTTTTTACTGTCCATTAAACGGCACGATTTGTCTTGTGTGTAGTGGCAACGATCTCGTCCTCCACGAATAGTAAGAGTAATACGAAGCTAATGAGTACCGTGCCTGCGTCACTGGTAGAGTCCATTTGAAATGGGATGGCACACGGTGACGCACGGGAGGGGAAGTGAAGGAGAAACTGGCGAATGGAGTGGTTAGCCAGTAGTCTTCACACTACCTCGGAACATGGTGTATCCAGCATAACTACCGCTGATGCGCACACCTCGGTTGCCAGTAGTCGACTGAACTGACGCCTCCGCCGATTTAAATGGACTCGTCCGTTTCGCCGAAAGACGAAATCTGGTTTCTGCGCGTGTGCCGTCACATTTCAAAAGCAGTCTACAAGTAACTGCTGACAAATAATTGAGTGTTTGAAAATTGGTACCGTACTTGAAGGTAAGGGACCACGATAGCTCAGTGGTTAAGGTGCTGTGCTACAAATCGAAAGGTCGCTGGTTCGATCCCAGATGGTGTCGGTGGATTTTTCATTGACATATAATCCTTCCGATCGCACTATGGCCCTGGGGTCGACTCAGCTTCTAACAGAAATGAGTACCAGGAATATTTCCTGGGGGTAAAGGCGGCCGGTGCTTAAGGCTGACAACCTACCACCCTTCTGTGCCGTTGTCACGAAATCTGGGAACCTTAACTTCCTGGAACCCTCTGGGCCTGTCTAGGCCTGTAATGGGACTGCTTTACCTTTTACTTGAAGGTACGATCACAGACTGGGGATTAATCGGACACATGAACCGATTCACTCGTCTCGCCCTTGCTTATAACGAACGGGGGGCAGGGGTTATATAACTTAATTAACCCACAACAGTGGGTCTCGTAATTCCGATTTTTTTACCTGATGGTGTCAGTACAGCCAGCTTCCGAAACACGTTGTTTGTAATTAAAACGAGAAGATGTGTTAGCTTAATAACAGATCTTCTTCATAAACTTTCAGACTTAAAGGGGTGCCTGGGAAAGCTAAGAAAGGAGAAAACCATATAAAAAGCAGCTTCATGTTGTGTACTCTTCGCCAGAGATTATTAAGGTGATCAAATAAAAGGAACTGAGATGGATGGGGTACTTAAGGCGCATAAGTGTGACCGTTACTTACACAATAAACGAAAGGTCAAGGTTTCCCCTAACATGCCATGCAGTCACAAAGAGGGAGAAGACACTTGTATTTGCGCAAATTAACAACAGGTTGTCACGTTCGTGATAAGTGCGACGAACCATCCGGACCTAAAGACAGAAATTTTAAAACACTTGGTATGTTGATGACGTCAGAGAGAGTGGCTTTATTAGAAGTTCGTTCAAGTGATAATTCTTTATTTCTGTTGGACATGTGTCGGTTTCAATCTGCCGGAACACTGGCCATACTGACTGAAATTGTTCGTGTCTCCCACAGTTCCACCAGCCAAATTCCGGACGTAGTATTACTCAGTTACTCCACGACAGTTTAATTGGCAGACCTTCCAGTTTATTATTCACTACCTTCCGACGCCCTGTGTCTGAGTTACTGCGAACACCGTACAGTCTAAAATACTTTTTGAAAATCAGCAGCTTCTTTTGAAAAAATATAAGACATAAAGAAACATACGTCACACAGACCAACGTTTTTCGTCTAAAAAGTAGTTGTTCCATGAAAAAAAAATAATGGGTAAACTTGTTCACTTTACCTAAACATACAGCAGATAATTCTAAAACTGGCCACTGAAGCATGGAAAACAGGAATCGGCTTTCAGGTTAAAATAGATGAAAGTCCAAGCCAAGTAAACTGATCTTTGGGGAGAAATGAGCCTTACCCATGACAGCCATGAGTGTTGTAATAATGAAAGCAGTTACGTCTCATCTGCTCTGCGGTAAAGTAATATGAATGTACGCTATGGAAAATAAAGTCTTCCATCTTCCTTTTCCTTTTGTAAGTGCAAGACATCTGCAACCGTAGAAGACCCCAGACCAGAAGGTCAGAAATTAACGACTAAATATGACCAGCTGGTGTTTTGCCGAACTGTGACCTTCAATCTTGCTCCTTGAAAATGGCCACATGCACCGTATTCTGCATGTAGCCTATCAGCTGCTCTTCTCGAGACGCGAGTAGTGCGCCTACACAGACCTGTGTAGGTATTGTCTATCAGCAGTTCGGACAGAACTGCCTGCCTTTTGTCCCACTTCTCAAACCCAGACAATATAGGAACGCACTGTAATTTTTAACACGTGAAGCATACAAAATTATGAATATACTTGTCCGTCCAAGCTGCCCGATATCTGTGAGAAAGTTAAGAGGCTTCGTCCGGTTGCCCTTCTCATAAAAGCAGCATAAAGATGACGAATCTGAAGCACTGACGAATAATACCGACAGGGAAAAACCGAAGTACAAGGAGAAAAATGTGTCCTAATGCAAACTGTCTACCACAGATCTCACGAGGACTGGCCCTGCGTTAAAACCGGGCCTCCTTGGAGAGAGGTCGGCGACTGACATGGCACGCCCCTGAAATATGAACTTAATTTCTAATTACATTTCAGGATTCAATTCTTACATCACTCGGAGATGCCTGTCTCCATTATAAGAAACGACCGCGGATACAGCAGTCTGTATAGCAACTAGGGTAAGGGCTGGACGGTCCGGGGTTCGAATCTCGGCAAAGGCACGAGATTTTTCTCTTCTTCAAAACGCCAAAAATTTGGCCACTCACTTCAGTCCAGCACCGAGGTTCAGTATGTGTGAAGCTATAACTCTACTCCCATTGTATGCAGTCATGGTGTGGAAAGGGACAGGTTTAATCGGTTAATGATGCATTGTTTCGTACTGTGGGAACCGTAGAAACACGTAAATACGCTATATGGGCACCATGTCCAGTCTTTATGCGCGTTCTCAAATTTGCAGAAAGCGACAATTAGTTTCGTCATGCCTGTCTCTCCGTCTGTCGGTCCGTCCGTTTGTCCGCATGTAACAACTCGACTCCCACTGGACGGATCTTCATTAAATTTTATATTTGAGTATTTTTCGAAAATCTGTCGAGAAAATTCAAGCTTCATTAAAATCGGACAATAATAACGGGTACTTTACATGAATACCAATATACATTTCCGATCATATCTCCCTAATTTCTTCTTAGAATCAGAAATGCTTCAGAGAAACGTTTTTGAGACAATCAAAACACGTTCCATAATAAATAACGTGTTTTTTTTTCGAAAGTCGTGCCTTTTATGAGATAAAGTGGAGAAATATTGTAGAGCCGGACAGGCCATAGACGACAATACGGTGCATGCGCATTGCACGCTGGATACCTACGGCTACAAACTCACACTCAGAATATGTAATACTTATTGTTTTTCAACTGCAACAATTGTTGCGCGAAGGCTTCTCATTGTTACATTATACGCACATTGGCTGTCTTGATAACACAATGCAGTGCCTACATTTAGTTATTACTATGTTTTAAAGGACAATTTTTTCACTGAGACTTTCAGAGTAACGGATTCAGTTCTTCTATAGTGAAACCAAGCAGATGCATCAGTGTTTCAAATTTATTTATTTTGGAATGACACTCTACATGTTTCAGACGGTCTTTCCGTCCATCATCAGGAGTTCAGGACTGTACATACTGCAACAGGCATTTGTGAAACAGATACTACCGTCTGCTTGCTAAAGGGAACGGGATGGAACTCGCTAGCAGTCGGCTGTATCTGTTTGACATATGCCTGTTGCTGTTTGTACAGTCTTGAACTCCTGATGATGGACGGAAAGACCGTCCGAAACATGCAGAGTGTCATTCCAAAATAAATAAATTTGAGACATTGGTGCATCTAGTTGGTTTCACTATAGAAATATATTACGATGCACGGCCCTATGAACTTCAAATTTAACGGACTAAGCTTAAGATGGTGGTCCTCCGGCATGTGCTCCATGCACATACAAAGTACTAACGAATCGGGAGAATATGATACTTCCATCTTCAGCGTAGACGAGTAAACTGTGGTGGAATAATCACTCTCCTGCCCTGAAGATATAATCAGCAATTTCCTCGGAAACTTTAGTTCCAAACTACACAGCTTTACGTCAGAGAATGTAGCGTACTTCATATACACCGCTGTAAGAATGTCATAGCTGGTTAAAGATTAAGCCATGTTTCCTGTTACAGTTCCCCACTTTAATAATTGCCATTTAATTTTAAACATGTTACACGGACCTTATTCAATCTGACGAAGAATTTTGTCACTTGCCGTCGCTATTCTGCAGAGTGTGTGAGCGATCGGCTGTGCGGGGTGCAGGGTACATTACAACGACTACGCAAACAGGAGGAATTGAGGATCTTTCCAGGCAGAATAATGACCCTTTATAAAGTGTAAATTTGAGAAGTGTTAAAATTTTTGTAATTTTAAAAGTATGTAAAACGTAATTGCAGAAGTGTTGAAATATGTTCTCAATTATCTTGATGGATATCCGAGTTATATCCTATCATATGACTGGGACATTCATTTCCTTCGGAAATATTTCAACCGCTTTATTTATTGTCATTGATACTGATATATTTGTTAACTGCAATTGGGTTAAAATCCGGTGGCAGTAGTACATTACACTTTTACACAAAAACAATACATAGAACGAAACAATTAATAACTTTGGTTGGAAGGCTTTCTGGGATTCGAACCCAGAGTGGTCAAACTAAGATTAACGATGAACTAACTGCGTAAAAATCATCGCATAATGGGAAGAGTGGGGGCCGTGCCCCGTCTTTGCGAGTTATACTCTGGCATTTGCCTTACAACTGAAGAGAAGGCACGGAAAAACCTCAGTCAAGGTAGCCGAAGAGTGCCAGTTGGCACGATGAAAACAAATTTGTTTGATATTTTAACGTCACGCATTAATCACATGCATACAGATGAACGTCGGATTAAGGAAAAAACACCGAACGTCTCACTGATGTGTGTTTAGGAAGAAAATATATTTTAATTTAAGAAGTGAAGCTTGGGTAATAAAAAAAAAAAAAAGAGAGGAACAACGTTTAGAAGCAGCACAGATGAAATTTTTGAGACGCTTACTTGGAATAACAAAACTAGATAAAGAAAAGAATAAATGTATTAGGCAAAAAACGGGAACACAGAACATAGTAAAGGAAATAAAACAGTACCAAAAAATGTGGCTACAACATGTACGGAGGATGGACACAAACAGACTACCAAAACAAGCACTACAATATAAACCAAAAGGACGAAGGAACATAGGAGGACCGAGGAAGAGGTGGAGGGACCAACTTCATCTTGAGGATCAAGGAAAAGGAAACATACCTAACCCTTCAGGAACATGATGATGATGATGATGAATTATATCAAGATGAAGGTCTTGTTTGAAATGCCGCGATTAGCCTTGTGCACGTGTACTGATGTTTCGGAGGAACCTACGGCCTATTTTTATTTCATTCTGACTCATCCCATCTGTATTGTGTTATGTTGAACACAAATGAAGCGCTACAGTAAGAAAAACACATTAATATTTGTCGTCCAATGCTACGCCGTTTCCGGTCAGACATCCCAGTTGTGTTAAATAATCAATAGCATATGTTTATCGTTGCACCGCGTACTTGGTAGAGTCGTTTAATTAGCACACCAACTAATGCACATATATAAAATTGTTTATATTAAAACATTTAAAATCGCTCCAACATATTTCGATCTTAAGATCATCTTCAGGGAGCTACACTGTTCCTTGCTAAAGTCACATTTTTTAAATACACTCACTGATTGATTTTCTTATATTAATTTAGAGTTGTGGCAGCATGTCATATTGTGTAAGAGTGCGCCTGGCGCAATCTTAGCGGCGTACCGTTGACACAATACGATATGCTGCCACAGCACCAAATTAATATAAGAAAATCAATCAGTGAGTGTTTATATAAATGAGACTTTAGCGAGGAACAGTGCAGCTCCCTGAAGATGATCTTAAGATCGAAATATGTTGGAGCGATTTTAAATGTTTTAATATAAACAATTTTATGTGTGTGCATTATTTGGTGTGCTAATTAGGTGTCAATAGAATATGTGTCAGACTGTGAATTTATATGTATATGTATTCTATTGCTACATGTTTCGATTCAACAACCATCAGGCATTAAGTTACAGAGATTAAAAAAAAAAACGTAAGTACACTTGCAGTATGCATTATTAACTAGTTAGTGAGATTTCAGTAGTTAACAAATATTTATTAAAATGTCCCGCGTGTTTTTAGCATTATAAAATGAAGTCTTTGTTCCGTATGAAATATCAACATTGTTGTTTTCCATTAGATGTTTATAATAACTCGGATGAAATCAGTACTGTGTCTTTTCTTCAGCTGTTCAGTTCCGCACCCAGTTACCTGACGTATCAACAACATGGCACAATAAAACGACAAGTATCCAAAACAGGCACATAGGAATAAAATAAATAACACGTTCTCGTATAAATACGTGTACAGTTTCAATAAAACCCACTTCGTGAAATACACAACTACCTTTTGAGTAGAACAGTACCTTGTGAAACTGTGTTCACTAAACATCAGTAGGAACTGAACAACTGGCGAAAAGACACAATATTGATTTTATTCGAGTTATTATAAACATCTAAAAAAATAGCAATGTTGGTGTTTTATACAGAACAAAGGTTTGATTTTATAATGCTAAGAACACGCAGTATATTCTAATAAGTATTTGTGAACTATTAAAATATCGCTAACCAATAACGCATACTGCAAGTGTACTTGTGTTCTTTTTTTTTCAGTTTTTGTAGAGTCGTGTCTGGTGACGTTTTGTTGAACAGAAACATGTAGCACTGGATGGCAGATATTAGTGTGTTATGTTTGAGTGCAATAATATTTCATTTCTATTCAACTAATGCCTCTGTTTTCAGCCTCCCTCCACCAACACATAATTCTGCATATCTCAGAACTCGTAACTTGATACAATCGGGACACAAAATGATACTACAGTACTGAAAGATACAGTTCTTCTGAGATATGACGTCCTGTCCACTGGTTGTTATCGAATTCGGAGGAGTCCTCCAAAACGTTAGTAAATATTTACCGACACGGCATTGTATTGTATAAGTCTCGCATCCTTATCAGCACTGCTATGAAACTGGACAAAATGAAAACAAGCTGTTAGATATGTTAAGGTTTAAACCTATTAAGTGGCATCTAAATCGTGCCTTTGTTGAATCAGTTATGTACAGCCTCCACCTTCAACTTTCATCTCAGAATTCCTTGTTCCATCTACTTCTGGTATGACCTGTAACTATTTCTTTTGCCCATAATTCTGAGGTGTGTCATCCCCGTTGTGCGTTTAAACTATATGGTGAGGTGAATTCCGTCAAAAAAAACACAACTATAAATTGTGGCTAAATGATGGTGTTTATAAGCAAGGAAGAACTACATGTTTCGGCCTATAGCGGCCATCTTCAGGTTCTGACTATTTTCTGCTAAAAGAGTTTATATAATATGCTTAAACCGCGTGGGGATGTTGAGGCCTATAGCGGCCATCTTCAGGTTCTGACAATTTTCTGCTAAAAGAGTTTATATAATATGCTTAAACCGCGTTGTGATGTTGAGATCTCAGCATCACCACGCGGTATAAGCATATTATATAAACTCTTTTAGCAGAAAATTGTCAGAACCTGAAGATGGCCGCTATAGGCCGAAACATGTAGTTCTTCCTTGCTAATAAACGCCATCATTTAGCCATAATTTATAGTTGTGTTTTTTGACGGAATTCACCTCACCATATAGTTTTGCCCATAGATTGATCTCTGTACCGCCTGTGTCTTCCACTACACTTGAAAAACTTCGTTTCATACAAAATATTTAGAATGTAGTTCGCATCCGAACGGTGATCGAACTATGCTACGCGTGGGTCAGCGCCTAGCAGAAGCTGCCCGCTCTGTGAGACAGAAGCGATGTCTGTTTCTGTTGTCGGCGAGATAAAAGGACCCCGCAAAGGCAGACTGGCTCTCTGTAGCGAATCAGACACGCCTGTTATTCTACATTAACATCGTCATCATCCCCTCGCAAGCAGGACAGTCCATATGCCCATAACTCAGGCAGTTCGTTTTCTTCATCCTCTCGGTACGGAAGTCTGGTTTCGATCGTAGGACAGTCCGTGTATGATGGTATATTGATGCGGACTGCTCTCAAGGGGGCTTGCCTTACAGTCCGCGGGAAGAAAGCGCGCGGTAATGAACCGTCAGGTTCCTTCAAACACGGGGAACTTCTAAAAAAATGGGCGCCTCTTAGTTTCTCAGGAAAGGTGGAGCTCCACGGAGACATTAGTAACAACTACGGACAGGTAGCAAAACTAGTTGCTACTAGTGTAATCAAATTGGTTGCATGGTGCAACATTTTCGTGTGATATAGGAAGGGATACTGCTACTGCCAAGTTTGGTGACAGAAAAGATGGCGCATTGCCCTGGACGTAGACCCAGTTTATAAAAAGCTTAAACGTAATTAGTAAAGTCATGTATAATATCGCTTTTGAGAACGAATGTTTGCATTAAGCTTCTGAAGTCTAATATTGCAAAAGGTTAAATGTAATGTTCAAGTTGTCCCTGTCTATGCCGTGAAGGCATACAGATTCTTGAGCCCTGAGAAAGGGACCGATAGGTTGTCCCGAAACGTCGGTAAGATATTACCACTACTCGGTTCGTAATAACCCAGAAGAGCGCAGTTTTCAGCTACTTCGCGGCGGAAGCCTGATCTAGAAATGCCCTGCACAATGCACGCTGTTCACATTTAGGGGCTGTCCGAATGATAAACGTTTGCTTCACGTTTCTTGCGGAAATCAGTTTAAAATGACAATTCTAAACGCAGGCAACATCGAAACCGGAAGAATATGCCCATCAAACGTTTCCCTAGAACGAAAGCAGGAATCGTAAATATGGCGTGTTGACATACACACACCCTTTCTCGTTCTTTCGTAGTTTGTTCTGGGTTAAAGATAAAGATAACATTTAAAAGCAGCCCTTCTTCAGACGCCGTAACCACTGTGCTATGTCACAAGTATCGCACTGCAGTTGCCTATTAACAGCTTAACCGTGCGGTCAACTGTTCCTCTGACGTCAGTTCGAACCATGGCGAGTGCCTCCGTAGGATATTCGCCGTACGCCATGCAGCAAGCACAAGATGGCGGAAAGCTCGGAAAAGAATTTAACTTCAGGCATATTGCTTTCCGAAATGTTCCACCGTGTAGTTTGGTAGGAGTGGACTTTCAGAGGAAACCTCTGCCGCCATCTTCAGGATAGTATATCCTAAATGTGGAGGTAGCTGGTTTGACCGAAACGATGTCTGTCGACCGAATTAACACGACGCCTTATTCCAAAAAAACGTAATATTAATCGCTAAGATAAGCGTCGATGGGAATATAAACCTACGGCATCACCATGAAAGGTTCAAAAGGTCACACATATCAACAAAACTTAAATCCAACGTAATGAGAGACATCAGCTTTCAGCCTACCTGACATTTAATAAGTAAAGTGTTCCAGATCCTCAAAATAAAACTAAAAGTACTTGCTGGCAGTATAATCCGTCAGAACCTAGCCACTGGACGCTAACCTTGAGAGGGTAAATCCACATATGTTATAAAGTTTTAAAGTCCATTACATTATTCTTCCATCTATGCTTACGTCTTCCAGAATCCTCTTCTCTTCATGCCTTATATTTTCCAGTTTTCATTTATTTAATACGGATGCCACTATTAGACATAGAATCCAGCGAGGGAGCTTCCAGTCTTGCTGGGATGAATTAATGCTAATAGCACTTTTGAGTGATGAGAGTCGTTTACACGAAAAACTACTTTAACGTGCAATTTACGCGGCAGAAACGATGTTAGCAATGTCCACGAATTGTTATTTGTTCTTTTTCTCAAAAATATACCAAGAAACGTCTAAGGTCTATACAAGCGTAACTTCCGTTTCACACCGTGAAACTAGCCTGCGGGCTGAACGGTCCGGGGATCGAATCCCGGTGGGGGAGAGATTTTCCGCACCCGTCCAGACCGACCCTGGCACCTACCCAGCCTCCTACACAATGGGTACCGGGTGTTTCCCGGGGGTAAAGCGGCCGGGGCGTGGCGTTGATCACCCACCTCATCTAGGGCCGAGGATAAAGAAAGAGTAGAGCTATAACTCTGCTCCCCTATGAGTTTTCGTGGCCTGTTCTAGGGTGAGCTTTACTTTTACCTTTACCTTTTTTACCGTGGAAATAACAGAGAAGATCCAGTATGTATATTGTATTTACCCCGTCCTCTTGCTGGTACGTACAATAGCTGTGAATACACAAGCAATGTATGAAAGTGTTTGTAGTCTTAGATATAATTCGAATACTCCTGCTAAACTTTTATTATACATCAAGTAAACGCTAGTTTGTTAAATTATCCAACTACTATAATTGTGCGGGTGATAAAATCTAGAAGAATGAGATGGGCTGGGCAAGTAGCGCGTATGGGTGTGGAGAGGGGGGGTGTATAAGGTCTTGGTGGGGAAACCGGAGGGAAAGAGACCACTGGGGAGACCTAGGCGTAGATGGGTGGATAATATTAGGACAGATCTCCAGGAGGTGGGTTGTGTGTATATGGACTGGATTGGGCTGGCCCAGGATAGGGAAAGGTGGCGGACGCTTGTGAGTGCGGTAATGAACCTTCGGGTGCCGTGAAATGCGCGGAATTTCTTGACTAGCTGCAAACCAGTTAGCTTCTCAAGAAGGACTCTGCACCATAGAGTAAGTAAGTAAGTATGGTACTTACTTACTCCATGGTGCAGAGTCCTTCTTGAGAAGCTAACTGGTTTGCAGCTAGTCAAGAAATTCCCCGCATTTCACGGAACCCGAAGGTTCATTACCGCACTCACAAGCGTCCGCCA
>Ga0136643_10015001_pt1 | contig 11649 bp, 5 predicted proteins | sample TergutLab28metaG_FD_96883 | JGI IMG/M metagenome (GOLD analysis project Ga0136643, IMG submission 96883) | Labiotermes labralis P1 segment gut microbial communities from Petit-Saut dam, French Guiana - Lab288 P1 (version 3) (version 3) | ecosystem: Host-associated > Arthropoda: Insects >...
CTGTAGGCTGAACTTAGGTGTGTGTGTGTGTGTGTGTATGTGTATATATATACTCTCCCAAGTTCAGCCTGCAGATGGCTCTGATAAACCCAAACATGTAGCTAAAAGCTGTAAATTCATAAAATATTTAATTAAAATGTTGTGTTAGACTATCGTTATTGTATTATTTAATTAATAGAGAAACACAAAACGGGGATGCCTTGCCTTTAAATGGTAAGCGCCGCCTCTCTAGTGCACTAGAAAGGGTATACCCAGATCCTACCTAAGGGCACACCCAGATCCTACCTAAGGGTACACCCAGATCCTACCTAAGGGTACACCCAGATCCTACCTAAGTGCAGAGACCAACCAGTCAATGCTGTTTAACACGAAAAGCCAGCTTGACTGTAGCACACACACACACACACACACACTGTGGGAACAAAACGAAAGCATTTCAATTCTAAAGCAAACGATACTGTGTGACCTCAGAAAGAGTGCCAGTAGACATGGAGGTACAAACCTAATTCCGTGTTCTGATTTATAACGACGTTCTTTATGCCTGTACTGTACAGTTGATGTGCGCTCAGTATAAACGCGGGGCAACATCTAGCGATGTTTATGCTTCTTACAAGCTCACACGCCTGTTCACCGAACAGGACCCCCTCAGTTCTCCATTTTCAACATCCCGTTAATATGGCACTAAAATGTAAGCCTCGTTCATAACCACACGTGCTTATTGTGATTGGCGGCTAGACTACACAGGCCATTCTGCATTATGTTGCTCAGGCAGAGCATGCGGGAAGTTCGCAGGAACTCCTTTTAGCCTGCAGTTCCTCCCACTGCAGCTGATGACGGCATCACCATCCAAACAAGTAACAAAGAATATTATGAAAACTCGGCGCACACACACACACACACACACACACACACACACACACAAATATACACAGAATGCAAATTGATGAAGGAACATATTCAAATTTAAGCTTTTTATGATTTTACGCCATGTCGACTAATAATATTTTCCGACTTTTCGAAGGTTTGCAATGCTATTATATTCAGGGTCAAGGAGTACAAGAATGGTCTCTCTCCTGGACCCCGAAGATGACACTAATGTCGGTAACTTTACCTATCGACGTAGCATGAAATCTGACAGAAGTGGCATCTACAGCAACACTTCTGCGAGAACTTCAAATCTCCTCTTGTGCTTCCTTCATACAGACGAAACCTTTGGTGCTGCAGACGGAAATAATCGCTATTAACTGTGACAGTCACATGAAACACTTCGTAAAACACCGTGCGGGCAAAATACAGATTTACTTGAAGTTAAAGCAGCTGTGCTTTCGTGTGAATATCTGGATTCTTTTTCCGTGGCACAACAGCTCCTAATGGGCCACGCCCTCCTCTTAATCGAGTCTTCACGATCACACTCAAAACACCCAACACTCGGTATGACTCCTCTGGGCGAGTTATCAATCCGACGCAGAGATTTATATCTGACAACACACACCACTCACAAGAGACATCCATGCTCCCGGCTGGATTCGAACCCGCAATCCCGGCAAGCGAGCAGCTTCAGATGCACGCGAACATCTGGGTGCTGTACGTGAAAAATATTCGTTGATACGTCACTTAGACACAGCCAACCTAATAATGCGCCGTGATGTACAATTATAAAAACTGAACACAAAATGTTCTTTCACACCAAATACATGCAAGTTGACAGCGGAATCTGGACAACACTTCCATGGAGCGCATTTGATCGGCACTGTACGATATATTGCTTAAGCCGATCCCAGTAACCGCACGGTCTAAGATGTGGGTCTGCGGCCGCTCGCTTGTTGGGAATGTGGGTTCGAATCCCGCCGAGGGTATGGATGTCTATCTCTTGTAAGTGTTGTGTGCTGTTAGGTAGAGGTCTCTGCGTCGGGCTGATCACCCCTCCAGAGGAGTCCTACCGAGTATGGCGTGTCTGTGTGTGATCGCGAAGCCTCGACTATATGGATGCTGTGACACACTAGGGGCTGTCCAGCCATGAATATGAATATATATATATATATTTATTTATTTATTTATATATATACATATAACTTAATGTTTCGAGTCCATTGTAAGTGCGTCCCTGTCAACACGGCACGGCGCGTCCTCAGGTTGGGGATGAAGTAACAGCCTCCAGTATGAAGGGTAGCTTCGAATATATTGAATAAGCAGTCACGGACAGCCGGCAAGGGGTGGTCCTCCAGGTAGGAGGGTTGGGCCAGGTGCTAACATGTCCTCACCGTAAAAACTTGCGTTGTTACGAGACGGTTACAATTGTCTCGGGATAGCATAATATTAAAATGGATCTTCAGGAAGTGGTATGTTGGGGGGGCATGGACTGGATTGACCTGGTTCAGAACAGGGACAGGTGGCGGGCTCTTGTAAACACGGTAATGAACCTGCAGGCTCTATGACAATCGGGGAATTTATTGAGTTGCTGAGAACCGGTTAGCTTGTCAAGAAGGACTCTGCACCATGGAGTAAGTAATTAAGTAATTAAGTAAACGTTTCGAATAAGGAATAAACAGATAACCATCAAACACAACTTTGTAAATAATCCACTCAGGCTACATGTTACGACCCCATGGGGTCAGCATCAGGCTGGCTTAGTGAACATGTCGCATATGGCAGGCAGTAAGGGTTCACTGCTTAGAATTGTCAAGACTTCCAGTTTTTCTTTTTATATTTTCAATTTTCGTGATTAAAATGAAGTGGCAATTGAAAATATTAAGACCTTTTTTAAAATATTTTAGAAGTGGCAAATATCGGTAGTCGATTTTGTATGAAGCTTCACTCAATGACGAGTACCGTGTGGTCACTCCAAGTGAACAGGACGTGCGCCACTTGAGTGACCTAAAACCTTGTCATCATTATACATCACTTAATGTGAAATAAGCACACGGCACTCGCCATTCAATAAAGCTTCAAACAAAATCGACTACCGACATTTGCCACTTCTACAAGATTTTATAAAAGATTTTAGTAGTTTCAATTGTCATTTTATTTTAATCACGAGAACTGAATGTATAAAAAGAAAAAGTGGAATTGTTAACATAATTCTAAGACGTGAGATCTTACTTCCACACTACGACAAGTTCACTTCCTTTAGTTGTATTAGAAGCCAGCCCCATGGGATCGAAACATGTAGCTGAGTGGATTATTTTATAAAGTTATGTTTGATGGTTATCCGTTTATTCCTTACTTTATAGTACAACACAAAGCGATGTATTTTTTTTTAATGTTTCAATATCGTTAGACTTTTTAAATATCATCAAAGCCGTAAAATGTATATTATGGGCAGTACACCTTACAGTAAAGGAACTTTCGCCAGAAGAACACGCCGGGAAAACCGCCAAAACTGTACGCAAAATGTTAGGTAATATGTTAAATTGCAAAATATATAGTCTAAACACAATTCAATTAATAATTATTATTAGGATTAATGGTATATTTTATCTTATTACTTCCGGCTACATGTTTCGGCTCGAATATATAGAGCCGAAACATGTAGCCGGAAGTAATAATGTAAAATATACCACGAATCCTAATAATAACTATTAATTGAGTTTTGTTAGGCTATATATTTTGCAATTTAATATACTATTTAACAACACAACGAAGATGTCTCACCTGAAAACTCTTAGGTAATTTTCGTTGATGAAATGCTAAGAATAGCATTAAAAACAGGTAAATCAGTCCCATTACAGGCCCGAGGTGCCCAGAGGGTTCCAGGAAGTTAAGGTTCCCAGATTACGTGACAATGGCCCAGAATGGTGGTAAGGTTGTCAGCCTTACGCACCGGCCGTTTTTACCTCCAGGAAATACTCCTGGTACTCATTTGTGTTAGAGGCTGAGTCGACCCCTGGGCCATAGTGCGATCGGAAGGATTATGTCAATGAAAAATTCCAATGACACCATCTTGAATCGAACCAGCGACCTTCCGGTTTGTAGCGCAGCACCTTAACCACTGTGCCACCGCGGTCCCCAAGAGTAACATAAGCGAACACAAAATATAACAAGCATGTTTGAGCGTCATTATTAAAATTAGTGTACATTATACATAAAGATTCAGTTCGTACCTCAAAACAGAGAACAGTCTGCACCCCCTAGTAAGACTAATCTGTGAACGCCGTGTACAGAAAAAAAAATCGGTTTTTATTGTGAGAACGACACGGAACCCACAAGCACACCAAGTGCGCATAGTAAAAAGTTTCCTAATATTACTACAGGTGGTATGTAGGCTCTAAAAGGCTTTAAAATTAATTTACTAACAGCAGACATGACCGGACCTGAGGAGCCTGAATTTCATCCACAGCGCCAGAAATGTTAAATAGGCCAGGTCAGCTTCATTCTGCCTCATTTCCAGCTCATTACTTACAGGCATTCTACAGTTCAACGCCATATAACGTAAGCAGTTGAACAATCTCCGTTAAACAGTGCAATAATCATCCGTCACCAACGACGACAGCACGTTTGCACTTCTGGACTAACAGTCGCATCTAGACAAGCCTGAATGTATCAGTTTCTTCAGTTATGAACCGGAAAGGACGCCATACAAATCAGCGGTGGCATAATTTCAGATAACATCCCGACTTTTCCGGAATGGACTGAGAAAACCCTAGAATACTCGTCAGGATACCCCGTTTCCGGACCAAGACATGATCCCACAACCATCCAACTACGAATCACGAATGGTGGGTGCTCACTCGTCCGCCATGTTGGCAGTTTGACGTCACGAAGCAACTGCAAAGAGCCATCGTAATTCCTGTGAGGGGAACACAATCGGCGGAAGCAAGATACAGCCTTATTTGCACACCTCGGTAACTCTGGTTTATGGTGTGGAACAGCAGCTCCGAATACTCAAGACACCGTCACACAAAGTCTCACGGCCCAGAACAGACACGAGCTTGCGTCAACATGCGCTTTAAATTATGCTTCCGTTGAAATGAACCAACTTAACGACAAGCCTTCCTGAACACTAAGGCTGGCAACAGCATTAGGTGACGTTACGTGGACACAATTTACGACCCCTCCCACCTTACCTTCAAAGAAACCAGCTACAAAAATAAAATGTACAAATTACAAGCCGAAATAGATGTTCTTCGGCCGCGATATGGTTCCTTTCTTTGACAATGTAAAAAAAGAGTCACAGTATCTGAATATTTAGAGAAAGAACAACAATGAAATTCCAAAAGAAGAAGACATGAATGTGGATTCGAGTTTTTAATGGTTTGTTGTGTCTTTCTAACGCTCATTTATAACAAAAAACTATTCAAAGACAAACGTAATTAGTACTTGCACGTCAGCTGTCACTAATTAAAAATAATTAATATAGGCATAAGCCTTAGAAAGGGTAAAGCTGTCCCCAGCCTTGCAACAAAGGCACGTACGGGAGTAAAGGAACTGCACTCCTTATTCATAACCTCAGCGCTAGACGGAGATGAGAAGTCACATCACGACCCGGACGCTTTATTCCTCGGAAAGAACGCCAGTACCCACCGAACAGGACGATGGGTGGACCCCAGAGCTAGTCAGGAGGATTGGGAAAGAAGAAAAACCTCTAGTCTCATAAACGTAAAGTCTTCCATGACGAACAGCGACATTAAGGGCCTGATTTGAGGGCACGATAAGTGGGCAGTCACCTCAGACGCCGGGGTGAAAGAACGCCTACCCAAATACGGCACTTCGCAGAAAACTGTCAGCACTTTACGCCTTAAACTGAGATGCAAAACGTAAACATGGCGATACATAGTGGTCTTTAGGCGCGTTCGTAAAATTGCGAACAGCAACTATTAGCTTCGTCGTGTCTGTCCGTGCGTCCGCCCGTCTGTCGACGTGGAACAACTCGGCTCCCACGGGAAGGATTTTCATGAAATTCGATATTTGAGTATATTTTGAAAATATGTCGAGAAAATTCAAGTTTGGTTTCGGTCCGACAAGAATAACGGGTACTTTACATGAAGACCTATGTACATTTTTAATAATATCTCCCTGAATTCCTCTTAGAATGAGAAATGTTTCCGACAGAATTTGTAGAGAGAATCAAAACGCACATTTTATGTATAATAATTTTTTTTTCCGAAAATCGTGCCGCTTATGAGATAATGTGGAGAGGTATGGTACAGACAGACAGGCCACAGATGACAATATTATACGGCGCACGTACTTTGCATGCTGGGTGACCCTACAGAAACACACTCGGAATAATAATATTTATGGCTTTTCCACAACAACAATGGTTTCGCACGTACATTGCCTTGTTTTTATTCAAAGACTTCTATGCCGTGTCAGTTAGTGATATCTGACATACTGTACTTTTCCAGCTCATGTGTTTCGCACATGAGCTGTGATACTGTTGAAGTACTACGAACTTTAACTTGGCTGTATGACAGTGAATGGTGGGAGGTCTTCAGATGTACAATGTGAGGCAATTCTGCCCAACTACAGTCAAGCTTTTGTAAGGAAAGTATGTTTGCTTCAACAGTTCTGTGGGCCGGGTAGCTCAGTCGGTACAGCGACTGACCACGGGCTGGACGGTCCGGGATCGAATCCCGGTGTGGACGAGATTTTCCGCCCGTCCAAACCGATCCTGGGGCCCTCCCAGCCTCCTGTACACTGGGTACCGGGTCTTTCCCGGAGGTAAAGTGCGGCCGGGGCGTGCTGCTGACCACTCACCCCCTTCTAGTGCCGCGGTCATAGAAGACTAGAGCTATACCTCTAACCACCCTCTGGGCCAAACTGGGCCTGTAACGGGATCACTACCTTTACCTTCAACAGCTCTAGAAAACTTCGATGGGCGAAGAGTCATCCACAAAGACCATAAAAATTCTTCGACATTAGCCACGTAAAACGGTACTCGTACGTTACAATAAATTATTGTGGTGTAAACTGTGAGAACCAAACGCCACGTACACCAAACGTACATTATACGTTACATCAGTCCTACTTAAGTCTTCTTGACTTCAGATACAGTAACACACAAACATAGCCTATCTGGAATATTTTTATCAAAAACAGAAGTGTTAGTTTCGTCACAGTCCGCCTATCGATATACACCGACTCAGCTAAGGCAGACTGATTTTTTCCATACAGACGTGCGTCGTCGTTTCGATTTTCATAAGATCTACTAAGCCGGAAACCCTTACCACCTTTTTCGTTTCCTTTTAAAACATCGCGAGCGAGCGCATCGAGTGTTACACAAACAGCACTGAAGGGGCAACCTTAACTACTTAAACTACAGAACTACGAAGCAAAAAAAGAAATAAAAATAACTTACAAAGTTTCGTCCCGAAATTCAACTACACCAGAGTTGGCTCTACGCTTGTTGTGCCCTTCGCTGGCTTCTGGTTGTGCAAAATTCTGAGAAGTTGATGATTTTTAAAACAAAGTCAGTCCTCAGTTTCCGAGGATTCACGTCACGAATTTTCGCTCAACGAAAGTTTATAACCAAACGCATGCCCTCCGCTTGGCTCGTTATCCGAACACAAACTCGCTCATCTGAAACCTTCCAACAGAATCAATGCCCTGGATTCATTTAAACCTAAATTAATGGAGACAAAGACAAGAAAAAGTCTACTTCCACGTGCTGTTTACAGTACACACGTGCTAAAGTTTTTTTTTTAACTTTTATAACACATTTAATTAGGTAATGTATTTTCGCTTCTTTTCCGGCAACATAATTGTCGGTTTTTGGTAATTTTTCGGCCGTTCGGGAACGTAACCCACAAAACAAGATCTCGCTTATCCGACACAGCGACGTGCTTCACAATCACGTCAGGAACGTAAGAACAAAGACCTCCGGAAGAAGTCGGTGTCATGGTCTAGCACACTTAGCCAACGGGAGGAAGGTGTCAGCTCGAGGACAAAACTGGACTTCCAATCCCGCATGAAGATGTGGTTACTCTCCGTACAGAACGCATGTCTGGACCATTTGGTGTAACTGAAATTACGTTACGTGGAGCCGGGATAGCTCAGTCAATATGGTGAGACCACGCCAAGGGATCACGAGTCGTTTGCAGGCAGGGGAAATACATTTTCTATTCTCTACGTGTCCAGACTGGTTACGAGGTCCGCCTAGCCGAATATCCAACGGGTGCCTCACTCTCTCTCCCTGGCAGTAAATCGGCCACGGCTGACCACTAATCAACAGGCACAGCAGAGGTTTAGAATGTGTGAAGCCACACCTCCACTTCCCTACACGCCTTCGTGGTGTGGTGCTTAATCAAGCACGGGGACAACTTTACATTTACGGTGCATTATACGATAATTCTTTGGGCATTTCTTGCAATTTCCGCAGGTTCCGTTCGCCCATGGCCCCGTTTTTTTTTTATGGGCAGCCCAGATGACCGTTGGTTAACGAAGAACGTGCACATAACCACACAACCTATAATGGCACAAACAGGAAACACGTCACAGTAATCAAAGCTGTTGAAATGCAGACAGCGTGCGCCTGGGTCGTTACATCAGCTGGTGCTGTACAGCTTACAGCCTGCGCATCCGCAAGTTACCCAACCCATAGACCAACCGGTTAAAACGCTTTAGAAAAACTGTGGCTGTTTGTTGTGAGAACCATACAGAATACACATTACGCCCTGCTGCCAAACTGCAAGGCTATTAACGTTAAAGCTGACAGTACACATACGTACCACCGAGCTTTAAAACCTTGGACTATTAAGTTCATCCGAAAAATATACAAATATTGTCTCCCACCTCACAGAAAACAGACGGTCACCAATACAAATACTAATGGCTGAATGCTGTGTAGAAAAAAAAAACATTCCCTATTATGGAAATCATATGAAACAACATGTAAACCTACTGTGCGGCGAAGCGCAGTTGTTTATTGTTGCAGCCGCAAATGTTGTGCTTCAGATGATTAATTCACAAGCTGAAAATTTTACTTAAAGATCTAAATTAACTTTGACATTTATCTTCTGGAATCTTCTGGCAGCTAAAGATGGAACTCAATATCTATCAAATTCGTTCGTGTTAATTTCCTCTGCCAGAAGACATACAGAGGGGGCCGAGCATTAGAAGGACGCGAGGGGTAAACTTCACGCCCCGACCGGTTTAACCCCAGGAAAAGAACCCCGGTACCCAGTGAATAGAGGTTTGGGTGAATAATAAAGCCGGTATGGATGTTTTGGAGAAGAGAAAAATTCTGTCCCGTGTGTGGGTTCTGACCCTGCATTCTCCAGCCTTTAGCCCAGTTACTATACCGGCTAACTATACTGTTTCGTCAGTGCTCTGAACTGATGACGAAATACTCACCCGGGGCGATAATAAAAGTGCCAGCGGTTTTCTGTACGTTTAATGTGTGTTTGGAAACAAAATGCTTGTTCATACAAACTTAAAGTTTCAGACGGTTAATCCCTCTCCTTTTGTCCTCAGCTCATTCACTCCATACGCGGCACACTCCTGACAGAACTGTAGCAAAGGACGGGCACCTGTCACTCACCCTTCACGCTGCCTGACAGCCGCAGAGAAGACCAAGCCGCTGTTCGGCGATGAAATGTGTTGCCCTTCTTGTTATGTTCCACCGGCACATTCTTGAAGAACGAAACTATCTTCCCCAGCGGTCCCATTGATTCACCGAGTTGGGTACGAGCTCAGGACTGAGTGGCGGGCCGGCACTGAGCACAGCACAACTTTCTTTTCTCTGCCGATCACCACACTTTCCAAAGCGTCACTGCCTAACTTGTTCCATACTGCTGGTGCTGCGGTCATCGCTACCAATAGCGGAACCAGAGAAGCAGCGGTCACTGCTCGGCCCTCTTACGTTGCTGCTGCGGGCACACTTCACCGCTCGTAGTTCGCTTGTACATGTAGCCCTTGTTTTACGCCTTTTTTGTTTTAACGCCCCTTGCCAATACACACAAATTCCTAATTTACCCTCTCTCAATTTCAAATTAACGCCCTTTCGCTGGTTGCGCTCTTTTAAGTTAGTCCCTATTTATTCCATTCTTTCTTATAAGAAAGCTATGTTTGATTTACGCCCTTTTTATTCATGCCCATTTATTCAGGAACACAATCAGAGTGTAAAACAATGGCTAGAAATCCGTGTCTATTTAATGCACGACATTTACTATATGCACCATCAGCTTTAACGTCCACAAACTCTGCATTCTGTCAGCACAATGTGTTTATGCATAAAATTAAAGTATTCCTCGTGTACGCCTTGAGCCACATGAGGGAATGGTTCAACACAGTCGCAACAAACGTTCTAAATGGGAGTGTGGGGGCCGCTCTACCTTGGGGGAAGGGGCCCCCAGTACTCATCAAATAAAAGGCTGGGTAGTCCCCCGAGCTGGTCTGGACACTTTGGAAAGCAGATCCCTTACGAATGCCGGGCATCGATCCACGATTCCTCAGGCATCCAGCCCGTAGCCTGCTCACCATACCTACTACGCTGTACCAGTTCACATGTATTTATGTGTTTCGTTTGGTTCTAACAAAAGCCGTCATTATTTTCGTTGGCAGTATTCATCGGTTCGTCTCTTTACTACAGAGAACCGGTGCGCTTACCCTGTGGTAGGAACAAAATCTTTAAATATAATTTCGATGAACTACTACACTTCGAATTAACAGATTATAAATACAGTTCAATCCCGTGTATGCTACAACAAAGATGGAGGTAGACTTCCACATCTTCCGAAACGTGTTCTCGTCTAACTGCAATAGGCGACTCTATTGCTACAAGCTTTACGTTCGGTTACAGGGTAACTAACCACGGTGGCTGAATTCTCTTCAACCATTCCTACAGACGCGGGTAGGTGACCCCGGCCCCAAATGACCGCACACAAATTCCTACGTAGGTGGGTGGTACGGCGTCTCAGAACTAAATTAATGGAGACTTGGCGTCGGCGTCAAACTGTCGCTACCTGCAGACTATCACTACAGTCCACTCACAAACTGTGAAGGATGTCACGCAAGATACGCAGAAATACGTCACAACAAAGTTCATGCTGCCAGACTACATTCGTCGCTCACTTAACGAATACCACAATGCTTATTACGGAAGAAAACGCAAGAAAGAAGTAGCAAAGAACTAAAAATCCAGCATTCAAAGTAATAATACACACCTTGCCGACACAAATTCAAACGGGTGTCCAAAATCAAGTCATAAATGCTTCCAATGCATAACTGAGTATTACTGACACAAGGGCCTGAAGTGGGTAATCACCACGGTTTACCGAGGAGGTGCAAATGAGCCTTTACTGACAAAGCCAGATAACGGCGTGGCGCTGGCTGATACAACACGCCTCTGAAGACATGCTGTATCAAACAACCGGCTTACAGACAATGTTACAGCGACAGTAATGCACCAAGTGGGCGAAATAGTACACATCTCCTCACTCAATTATTACACCAACCACTGCACATATATAAAATTTATAAAATTTACACATTAAAACATTAAAAACGCTCCCACATGTTTCGGTCCTAAGACCATCATCAGGGAGCTATATCTTCCTTGCTAAAGTCACACTAGAAATAGTCACATATTAACCTTCGGAATTATTTTTTTAATTTTAGCACACCCTATATATAAAATGTGAATAATACAGGAACCAAATACGTTAGAATTATGAAACAAACTGCATTTTGAAGAGAAAAAAACGGAGAGTA
>Ga0136643_10015002_pt1 | contig 11649 bp, 5 predicted proteins | sample TergutLab28metaG_FD_96883 | JGI IMG/M metagenome (GOLD analysis project Ga0136643, IMG submission 96883) | Labiotermes labralis P1 segment gut microbial communities from Petit-Saut dam, French Guiana - Lab288 P1 (version 3) (version 3) | ecosystem: Host-associated > Arthropoda: Insects >...
CCCTGATGATGATCTGACAAGATCGAAACATGTCGGAGTATTTTAAAATGTTTTAAAAGTGTTTTATGTGAAATTATATGTGCATTCGTTGGTTGATAAATTGAAGTGATTCTACAAAAAATGTACGGTGCTACAATAAGATTTATATGCCTACATATTTTACCCAATATAAATTTTACTTCTATTTTTATTCTCCCTACCTATACACAAAACACCCATTTTACCATACATACACTATCCTTTACCCTAATTTTATTGTCAAGGTTTCGTATGTAATAAATCTTTAACATTTTTTGGATAAGTTTATAACTGTGTCATTGCAATGCAAAGGTCAAAGTTCAAAGAGTCAAAGATCTCACACCTGCTTGTGGGTTTAATTTTTAATTTTTAATGTTATGGCCCAAATGATTTTTTAATATTTTGCTGACCGTGCATCTCAGTATAACTCAGTTAATAACCAACTTCATGCACAAATTCTTGTTTTATAATAAGTTTATTATATGCCTTTACGTGTTTCGAGCACAATGTGCTCATCATCAGGAGGTCAAAATTGTATTATACAGCATCTGGTATCATAACAGCTGTAGGTGGCCGTCCGGTGCACCGGGCAGCCACCTACAGAGTGTGATGATACCAGATGCTGTATAATACAATTTTGACCTCCTGATGATGAGCACATTGTGCTCGAAACACGTAAAAGCATATAATAAACTTATTATAAAACAAGAATTTGTGCATGAAGTTGGTTAATTACTAAGAGCCCAGATGATATCTTGTTCAAGCCGAAACATGTAGCCTGTTACCTTGTATTGTGGATTGTGTATGAACACGTGAGAAAAATATATCCGTAACAGTATTTACTGTTTAACTGCACATCTATATGTCGGCAACTTTCATTTGGTGGTCATGCGAAATGAAAGAAATTGCGCACTTCTGTGGAATATGTGCAAACGAGTAGTTTGTATACTGATTTAAAACACATTCGCCCTTCCAACATTATCTTTACTCTTGTTTCTGTTTGACTGTCAGTAGCACAGCTGCAACGAGGTGTGAGAAATTTCGAGTTATGACCGTTTCAACAGATACTGCAACAATATCTGCTTAACCTTTTAAAGCCTACTGGCCACGTGATGCACCAACAGGTTTAACATTCAACAACTGCACGCACTGCCCACACTGTATTTATGTGTGTTGTATTTATCTGAGAACAAACAGCGACTTGTGCCACTTACTGCATAAACTGATTGGTTTTTATAACCGAGATGAAAAGTTTTTACAGCGCGGTACGGACTGGGCCTACAACTAGAGCGGTCTGCGCTTCGTCTGTAAAGGGTTAATGTAAGATATCACTGTTATCAATAATATTACAGCACATAAAATTAAATGTCTACTAATTAAACCTGGTCTTAACTTTTTAAAGCCTACTGGTTATTCTTATGATGAGGCAGTCTGATAATATGTACGCTTTTGAAAATTGGTTGACAAAAGCTTATAAATGAGGTAATTCCATCAAACACAGTCACTGAGAAGAAAACAAGTCTTCAGCTAGTCAAAATTGTATACAGTGTTAACTTATATCGCCGTGTTCTTGAAAGCACTCCACTGATACCAATACTGGCACAGATAATTCCGCTCCACACCACAAAAAGTATATCTGCAAGGGCCCTTTGGTTCAAGGTTTCATTCACTACTGTGTCAGGTTTCCAAAAACAGGTCTATCGTTGAGTTTTTAGAAGGAATCCTTGTGCTCAAGTTCAGTATATCCTATTCGTACTGCATGCCTCACCTATTTCATCATTCTTATTTGATAAAACTAATAATATTTGTAAGCCGATCCAGATGGCCGTGCCTTCAAGGGGGAGGTCTGAAGCGGCTTGACTGCGGGGCTCGTGCGTTCAAATCCCGCCGACGGCTTCGATGTGTCGTCTCTTGTGTTTGTACTGTGTTGCGTAGGTAGCGGCCTTTGCGACGAGCCGATCACTCATTCAGAGGAGTCCTACAGAGTGTGTGTGTTTGTTTGTGTGAGTGTGTGTGTCTTATTGCGTGTGATCTAGGAACCTCAATAATGGGGCGATCTAGGTCTGATGTGGGTTGTTGCAACAGAAAAAGAAATGTTTGTTCAGGGGTAAAAATCCTGAAGCTCTTCGTTATGTCGTTTCATCCGTCCTCCTCTTTCTTCCAAGCCTTAGACCTAAACGTTCATGAAAGCTCTCTATTTACGTCATGCCTGTTATACACACATTACCTAGACACTGTAGGTCATGTCCTCAACCATCACGATAGTGTAATGGTTATGCTGTAGCCTTGCATTCGACACACGCCCGATTGAAACATCGGCTGCAATATCAAATACCCTCTCTGAGGTTTTTCATGGTTTTCCTCAGAACTTACAAAAAAATTTCGGGACAGTACTTTACATTAGGACCGAAAGTTTCCTTCCACAATTTAGCGGTCACCACACGTTATAATTAAATCACTATAACTTACGAAGAGCGTCGTTAAATAAACTGTAGCAAGGCTGTTAATTTGAAACATTCTTCAGCTGATCAGTAAACAGCAGAAAACATAAGACTCTCAAGGCAAGAGATATTCTTCTTACCCAAACATCTAGACAGGCTCTGGGGTCCACCCTTGCTCTCGGTTTAATGAGTACTGAATTCTTTCCGGGAGGTAAAGCGGCCGGGACGTGAAGCTAACCACTCTCTTTCGAGTTTTGCCGAGGTTCAATATGAGTGGAGCTATACCTCTCTTCGTCCATATGCCTTCATGTCGTGAACAGATAAAACTTTACCTTTCAGTGCAACAAACTATATATGAAGTCTGGCTGTAGTATCCACTTAAAGCTCCGTACCAAATATATACATCAGCTTCTGTCATACCAAGAAGGGCTGCATTTCCACATGTAGTGTACATAAATTTCTTGTATCCTCTCAAGAAACATCTATTAGTTAAGCAAACACCAGAAATCAAGTGCTGTTTGTAATGGACACCTCTGTGTTCTCTCTGAAGTAGGAGTTAACTGTCTATTTACAAATTATTTGGAAGCAAATCTTCATAGAATAAATTTATGAGTAATATCAACTGAAGAGTGATATCTTCCTTCACAACCCTACACGATAGGCAGAGTAACGGATTCAAAAGTTGAGGGTTAGTCCTCTGATCTGTACAAGACAGCATGTCTGGGGAATGGGCGGACCTTTAGCCGCTAGAGCGATGGCCAAGCACGTAGAAGGACTTAAACCGTAGAAATACTGCAAGATGTTGTACATAAGACACGATATATAATGCAGTACACACACCGGTTGGGGTGTGGCAGTGTCACAGATTACGGCGTATTTCCTAGAATTAAATTCCATACGACGTACTGTCAAGCTACGGGAACAATCGATTACGTACGGATTATTCAATTAACCCTTCAAACGCCAAGTTAAATCCAATCTGCCATTTGATGGCATTATTAGGAGCTCACCCTATACTCCACCTTAGCAGGATAAGGGTTAATAATAGTAACTGACAAATTACGTTAGGCAACAGTTGGATCTTTTTAAGAAATAAGTACAAGTATAAATATTTAATCATAAACTTCATACCTGAAGGTCTTCTTAAAAATTCTATGTAAAATTTTGCTGCGTAGGAAAATAATAATTGTTTTTTTCTGAGAATCATCTAAATCATACGTCTAAATACATTTTGTGGCAGAAGTGCAGATTATTTAATGTTACATTAAGTGTTACACCCTAACGACTGCTCTGTAAATGGTTTATGTAAGGGAATAGATAGAGAACAGGGAGCTGAGAGGAATATCTGGGCATAAGAGAAATGAAGATGCAACTCGAAATCTTCATCAAGTATGGTTTTGCAAAACAATATTAAAAATGATAAGCACAGTACACGTACTACGAATGAAAAAATGATAAATTCTTGCAATATTAAACTTATGTTCGGAAAATCAAAAGGCATGGGTTCATGCCATATTTAAATGAATATTAAACAAGATGGGTATTAGGATGTGGACTCGATTACTATAGCTGGAACAGGGACACGTTGGGGAGCATGTATCTAAATTTGGTAGTAACTTTCGAGTTACACACAAGACGTAAAATTTGCTGGCTAAATGGGCAACCAAAACCTTCTCAAGAAATTCAACATTATTCTTGTATTCATTTATATACAACTGTACATTCAAAAAATAAAGTTATAATTTACATCAAAACTTTAACATTCCTACATGTGTCGGAGATAAATAGCCATTTTCAGGGAAAAGTCAATACAAAGAGATATGCAACATTAAAACATCGAAATCAAGAAAGTTTCTAATCTATTGAAATAATTACGTAAGCAGACTTTATTCTTGTAGTTGTGACTTTAGTAACATATTCATTTAAAGGACGCTGAAAGAAGATAATATTAAAATGTATCTACAATAAGTAAACTCTGAGTTCGTGTATTTGTTTTAACTCATTCAATATACGGTCTATTGATGGATCCTCGTGAATAAATTAATGGTAAATATTCTCACTGGCTTGGAGACTATTTGCTTCAGAAGAACGACTGTACTCGAGGTATATTTTTAAAATTACAAATTTAGCCTATAAATATATGTAGTGTAGGTTAATATATCAGTTACTCAGTTACATTATACACTTCTAAGTATTAACAAATAGAACAAATAAGACACGGATGCCAAATATTAAAGTTATATTCTCCTAAAGTAACTTCAGAAACTGCAACATATATGTCAATGTCAGAACCTACAGCAGAAAGTCAATGTCAGTACCTGCGGTAGACCTAAGTAATCACCAGATTCTACGGCACAACTTAGTCAAAGCATGACCTACGGCACACATAAGATAGCGCCAGAACCTACAGCACACCTAAATCATCGTCAGAAACACGGCATATCTACGTCAACACCAGGACATGCTGCACACTTAAGTCAACGAAAGATACAACGGCACAACTAATTCAACGGCAGGATCTACTGCACACCTCAGTCAAATTCAGAAACACGGCAAACCTAAGTCAACTCAAGAACGGCACAAGTAAGAACGCCGGAACCTGCGTCTGACGTGAGATAGCGCCAGAACCTACGGCACACCTAAGCCAAAGCAGGAAGCGTCACGTTAGACACAGCTGGACCACCAAGAAAACGACTATTGCACCTGATATCCTGTCCGTAATCACTCACAACATCTACATGATCCTCGGTGATGTGACGCCATCCACTTTGGTAGCCACGTAAGTTGCAAAGCTTCGAAGGCACCTTCTGCTGTCATACTCAAGGTATAAAGAGCACATATATTAGTTGATGTGGTACGGTTCAAAACTCTATGAATTATAATTTGTAGGTTAGTTTATTTCTTTCTTTAATAACAAAGCATTAGCTGCCTATGTCATAGCTCCTTTTACGCCCACAACAACCACCGTGTACAGAACAATTTTACTATTTAAATGCTCCAATAGGCAGTAGAACTTAAAATTACAAAATTATGACACCAAAATATATGGAAACACGCAGAACAGTCGAAGAACAGAACATCAGTTTGCATGTGATGTGTGTTGTGTTGTCTCAAATATATATATATATATATATATATATATATATATATATGCATTTGTATTTATATATATATATTTTTGCATTTGTATTTAAGTTTTCACTTTATGCCATGCGGAAAAGTTAGGGAAAATCATTACATTTTAGGGGTAGCTTACATGAAGATTAAATGCTTTAACCTCCTAAGTTGAACACACAGTTCGAGTTTTACGGAATTAAAAACGCTTTGTTTGCCAATTATTAAACAAGACGAATCTAACAGGATTTCTGCAGTAACAGACGTCACCTAAAAACAGAATATTGTTTTAGCAGGCATGGGATTGAAAGTAGAGAAGCTGCAACATAGAGGGTCTGGCTTTCTTTAATTAATCGTCCGCCCTCTTTGTCTCCTTCCTTCTGTTCCATTTATCTCATTCACCCAAAATAAAACATAACAGACAACAAAATATCCAATTGTAATGAATTTAAAAGAAGAGCTACGAACAAGACCAGCCACGTCCTGCAACAAATGTTTACAGAAATTTAACACAATTGGAGTGCTAAACTAAACTGTAGGCCATAATGGCTTATGGTGCAGTGGAGGAAATCTGTATGCTGTAATACAAAGCTGTAACTGTAAGCTGTGACAATGCCTCAGGCCACTGTCACAAAGGTTAAAATTATTTCCCTCTCATTATTTGCAGTAATTGTACTTTCGATGTTATGTGATCAGAGATACTGATCGTTGTAAAGCATAAATAAACAAATAGATAAAAAAAATTTGGTTGTTTTTTACGATTACGGAGCAGCCAAGCTAGCGCATTTGGTATAGCTAATCGCTGCAGGTTGGAAGGTACGGGGATTGAATCCCGGTGGATAGGTGAGATATTCCGTGCCATACAGACGAGACCTGAAGCCCACTCAGTCGCTACCGGTGTCTTTCCGGGGGAGGGGGTAAAACGGCCGGGACGTGGTGTTAGCCCCTCACCTCCTTCTAGCTCCAGGGTTGCAAAAGGATTTTAGCTATACTTTCACTCCCTTTTGTGCCTGCTTCGGCATGACATGGTGTGACAGTTACCTGATGCTTTTGTGTTGACGGTAACCATGACATGAAATTTGTGAAAACCTGATATACAAGTATATAAAAAATTTAAAATAATGCGAACCATAAACATAAATATTTTTCCGATCTGTGGTAATGTGTCTGATGGCGCAAAGCGATCAGACACATTGGTAGCGGAAATTAACGACAGAAAGAAAACAATGTCACACAATTTTTAACTTATAAATTCTGCTAGCTTAAGTGTGTAACATAAATATGAAACCTTTGTTGTTTATATGCTTTGTTATTTGTATGCTTTGTTGTTTTCCATTTTAATTAATTTACTTAAATTGTTACACAGGTATTAGGCCTGCTACAAATCAATGTCATGTGTTCTCTTTAATTTTTAAATTTGATTCCAATTTAATAAGATTTAGAAGTGCCATTTACGCACCGAGAACAATATTTTTAGCGTATTAAATTTTAATATCTTGCTCATCGTTTCAACCGCATTTCCACAATTAAAATTATTGTAAATACGAGATAAGGCACCATCCTGTGAAACAATTAAAGTAATACGCCATAATCCACAGGATGTATAGCTATGATTTCCGCGAATAGTTATAAAATTGTTCCGTTTGTCTCTATTATAACCCTAGAGGTGTCTGTGAAATGATGGATTCTGCACTGCCGACAGAACCAAATGTCCTCTTAGCCGCTTCGTAACTAAAACTGCCATCTGGCGTTCCAGTCCTCAACTACACACTCACCCACAAACCAAGTTCTTTACATTAAGAAGGATGTGGAGAAAAACTGTTGCCACGTAATACCAATATTCACGTGGCTATACAATAATTTCCCTATGTCAAGCATATACCAACAAATTCACGCATATCTTACTAAGTCACCACTTTATTATGACTATACGTCACTCCAATATGTTTCAACCTTTAAAGGGTCATCTTCAGGGAGTATATTTGATACATTCTTGCATATCCGCTAATTTCACATCCGATGACTCATTTTCTTGAACGTGCTGCAAGAATGTATCAAATATTCTTCCTGAAGATGATCCTTTAAAGGTTTAAACATGTTGGAGTGACGTATAGGGGTAATAAACAGGTGATATAATAATACACAAGTGCCTTTTTGGTACTTATTTCGTACTGGTATTAGTGCAAGGAGGCCACAGCTCACCTATGACTGTAGAGCCAATGATGATGATGATATTAGTGCATGGATATGAACAGGATAAAGAATTCCCCGTCTTGTGTGCAAACCCAAAACTTCATTACCATGTTCACAACATTTCAGCAACGAAAGCCCCGTTTCGTTGTAAATTCAGCCATGAATCCTTATACACTCGTGCACAAGTTTTCTGTTTGCGTACAGGTTTTTTTTTTGCCGAAATGTCGTATACGCGAGATTCTGACTGCTGCAATCAGATCGCTACTGAGGGTCAGGACCAGTCGATGTTAAATTACTACTAAGTTGTGCCGCAGCTCGTGATCGTGACTCGTGAACAATGGCCTCGTCGAGTCACGCAAGGATTTTCTTGTACTTAAAGTTAACCCGAGTGTACTTTGCTAAGGCAAACAGTTTTCGTACAAACAAGCTAGTTTCATTAATTTTGTAATTTAACCTATTTCGCCAGGCTACAAAACGTTTCCTGCTTCACTCCGTTTATATTCAGAACCTGCGCCAAGAGCTGCAAGATTTTACGTATTTACATATAAACCCAATTCAACTCCGGCTGCAACTTTCTCAAAGTTAAGGTAGTACATGCAGAATTCTGTGAAAGTTTTAGGCCGTACTCTAATAATAAAAGAGAACATACATTGCTGTTGATAGTTGAAGCAGGGTAATCAAAGTTAGATACTAGTCAGGTTGTATACGAAACTATGTGCAAGTAATTACCGTGCAGAATACAACGTGCTCTCAACTACTGCTAGTTGCAAACACACACAACCAAAGGTAGTATTTTATGGGTAATTTTCTGCATGACCAAGAGATTAATATTATTTAAGCTTACACGTTTCGAGCTGTTTGACCCCTTCCAATTAGAACCTTTACATTCCGTAGTTTGCCCAACGACAGTTCCATAGCTTCTTCCACAGACAGTTCTCCACACAGTCCGACCTATTAGCTCCCTCTTTCACTTTCAAGTATCCTCTCATTTTCTTAAGCTAATCCAGTAGCTGTTTACATTTTCTTCCTCGTCTCCCCGTCACTAATATCCTTCCCTCTACCTTTCCTTCATAAACGTGCTCTAGAAGGCAGTTCCTACACAAGATGTGACCAATCCAGTTAGCCTTCCTACTTTCAGTAGTATGTGGGATTTCCTCTTCTGCTTGACTCTATATAATACTTTTTCTTTTCTCACACTGACCTCCGAATGATATTATCCATCATTCTTCAGCATCACATTTCAAAATTTTCCAGGTAATTCTGAGGTACTCTCCGAAGTGCCCAAGTTTCAGTACCACACAAATTGAAGTTCAAATGGTGAGAAGTCTTCTTTTTGAAATCTGCTTTTTTCATGGCAGTCCTGTATTTACTGTCACTTGTACATTTTCCATCATTTGTTACCACTGCACCCAAATAAATGAAATATTATACATTCTCCATCTATTTATCACCTATCATAATCTTCCTTGAGCATCGTTAACTTAAGATTCTCATTACCTTATTTTTTACACCTGTATTTCCATTTCACAGCATCTTTCAGGTTAATAATGTCCTAGAGTACTGTTTCTAATCCAGAACTAAAAACTGAAAACATGAAACAGTCTTGGACGTTTGATCGTATTTCTTTCACGCGGTGTTGTCTCGCCGCAAGGCCCTTAGCTGCGCAGAACAACGCAACGAATTCCATAAAAAAAGAGTCCTTCCTGTGTAGATAATGGTTATTCAGACTTGTAAAAATTTTTCCCTGTTTTGAAAAACGCAAAAGTTCATTACAATATTTTAAACAGCCCATATATTATTGATATACTGAGAGAGAGTATTCAAGTCAATAACCTGGAAAACTGTTACTTTGAGACCAATTTTAATAATATCTCAATCTATGCCTATATCTTTTAAGCAGCTCTAGTCTTTAGGGTTTTCCGCCAAATCTTCCGCTCAGCTCATACTTCTCATTTTGATCGTCCTAGTAAAATCTGAATTAAAGTACAAATTACGAAGGTCACCACTAAGCAGTTTCTGAGGCCATTTGTTATGTCCTCCATTTTAGGCCCAAATTTCTTCTCCACAACCAGTTCTGGAAGACCCTCGGGTTGAATTCTTCCCTTAATATGAGAAGTCAAATTTCAGATTCATGCAAAACATCTTGTAAAATTAGGCCCAAAATGTTGTAAATTTGAACACCAAAACAACAAGCAGACAAGAGTGTCAATCCGCGTTCCGGTTGAATTCAAAGCGGTAATCTTGGTGTCTGAGACTAAAGACACATGGGATAGATTTCCTACATTTCTTTAGCACCAGCCTCGCCTAGCCTTTGTGATCGGCAGTAAAGGAACATTCATAACCTATAAGAAGACCTGTCTTGAAAAAGGAACTGTTCGTCAGAACGGTACAACACACAAAGTCTCCAAGAAGGAAGGAAAATTCTGAATGTATTTACAATAGCCGCCTAGAAGTAATTCTTTTAATCGTGCATGGAATGATTCGCTAAAACACAAACTCCAGTGTTTATAGAATTTAATGATGAACTTTATGGCATATGAAAACTACTTTAAATTCAAAGATAGATTGAGACTTCAATATTTAGCAGGGAAAAGTTTAAAAATTAGCATAAAATCTTTCACGTAAAATGTTTATGTACGTACACGAGTTCTCTCCGAATAAACTTTACAAATGAATATTTCGGAAACATTCATTATATTTTACGGAACACAAACTTTGTTCTTATTAAGTTTTTATCTTACCGTTAAGGCAAGATGAAATGTTTAGTTTGTACTCGATGTTTAAAATAATTTATTAGAATGAAATATGGTGGAAGGACAGCAAGACAGAAATTTCCTTTATGGTCACACAAAAGAAAACATTTTGTTTCATCTCAATGTTAAAGGGAATGACTTGGGGAAGATGAATCTCGGGCAATCTGAGATGGAAAATCAGAAAGAAGGAGTGTTTGCCTTCTCCTCTCGGGTGTCAGAAATGTGTCACATTCATCACAAGGCCCCACGCAAAGAGGAGGGTAGCACCAAAGATTAATGATGGATGAAGAACTAGCCAGCCCACTACATTTGTATTGTTTGCACGAGCAGGACCAGCACTGTTGCTACAGGCACAGGCAAGTGGAAAATCCGTTCACTTTTTGTATGAGATCTCAGCTTATCACGGTGGTGAACGAGAAGTTTTCTATCTTCGTGAAATAAAGCCTTATGATACGGTAGGACACTATCAAATTGCAGAGGAAATTACTGCATGCAACTTTAGAGTAGGAAACCTACGTTATGAACGTCCAATCTGTATGTTCCTAAAAAATGTTCGTAGCTTTAACAGAACGCATAAAGTCGCATAAAATATATTCCTCCAGTACTTCTTCACTCCACAGATCCTCCCAGAAGAGTTGTTACTACATTAACCAATAGTTCCAACAATGTTCCTCACTATTCTATCACACAGAGTTACGTGTTTTGCGCATGAATATCATTAAAAGCCTATTCCTCTAAACTCAGTTAACATTTTCACTTACGCAATGCAAAAGTTAGGTGCTTTCTATGAACAGAGAAGGTAATTATTTTAAACTACAACGGTAACATGTTTTAACGACTTTTCAGTAGATAAAGTTTTATTTAACTTTTCACTATTAAAACCATTCATTAACCTGCATTCCGAACTTAAGACGATGGAAAGTTTGAGGTTATGTTTGACAAACACAAGCAAAATCTGTAATTTTGTGACCAGTTCTTCACGTAAATATAGTAAGATATTGTAGCACAATGGGGACCGCGGTAGCACAGTGGTTAAGGTGCTGTGCTACAAATCGGAAGGTCGCTGGTTCGATTCCAGATGGTGTCATTGGAATTTTTCATTGACATAATCCTTCCGATCGCACTATGGC
>Ga0136643_10015004_pt1 | contig 11648 bp, 2 predicted proteins | sample TergutLab28metaG_FD_96883 | JGI IMG/M metagenome (GOLD analysis project Ga0136643, IMG submission 96883) | Labiotermes labralis P1 segment gut microbial communities from Petit-Saut dam, French Guiana - Lab288 P1 (version 3) (version 3) | ecosystem: Host-associated > Arthropoda: Insects >...
AAAACACTTTTAAAACATTTTAAAACACTCCGACATGTTTCGATCTTGTCAGATCATCATCAGGGAGCTTTGTTCCTTGCTAAAGTTATGTTACAATATTCACAATTCAATTCGTATTTGCAAATGAGGTGTTGTGGCAGCATATCATGTTGTGTAGGAAAGTGTTGTGGAGCAGTGGCTAGGTGTGCTTCGTACGAATGTTTTATGTGAAATTATATGTGCATTCGTTGGGTGATAAATTGAAAAGAATTGTGATAATTTTCATGTTTCAGATTTTAAGGGAATTAGTACCAATTTCCATGTTAAGTTTTTCTTCCTACACCACAGCACGGGGCGTCCTCAGGTGCGGGTGGGTGAAATGGATACTGACTGCGAATATACACGTAGTACATGAGCACTCGCGACAGCAGACAGGGAGTTGGCTGAAGGGACTGTATTACCTCAATGTGAAAAGTTAAATATTCTACGAAATTCTACACAATTTTACCTTAAAAGTGGCATAGAACATCGTTGACTTGGTTCATCTGGCAAGGATAGTTGTAGTAAAAGTGGCTGGCTACTGTGAACATGGTAATGAAAATTTGATTTCCGTAAATGCGGTGAACTTTTGAATACCTTTGGAAATAACAGCTTGACAAGAAGGCCTTCGTACCACAGAGTTAGTTAGTTAGTTAGTTATTGCACTTCTTAATATAAGTGGGCCGGGTAGCTCAGTCGGTATAGCGACTGACTACAGACTGGACGGTCCGGGATCGAATCCCGGTGGGGATGAGATTTTCCGCCCTTCCAGACCGGCCCTGGGGCCCACCCATCATCCTGTAAAATGGGTACCGGGTCCTTCCCGGTGGTAAAGTGCGGCCCTTCTAGTGCCGCGGTCATGGAAGAGTAGAGCTATAACTCTACCCCTCTCTGGGCCACACCGGGCCTGTAACGAGATCACTTTGCCTTTACCTTTACTTCTTAATATAAAACTAAAATTTGGTATGCTTGTGGAAAGTTACACTTCACTAAAAACTGCTAAATAATTTGGCGGTATTTGAAATTTAAATGTTGAAAAGAATACTTGAAGCTGAGACTTTAGCAGTAAAAGCGTAACATAAAAACTTGTGTAAAAGGAACCACCATAATACGTAAAATGTAGCAAAAGAGCCTATTACTAATGTAGTCCGCTATGGCGGATGGAATGTCCAGAGAATATAGCACTGGGAGATTAAAAAAGAACCTCAATATTTACAACTGAAAACCTGAAGAATAAGACCACTTTGGAGACATACAAATGGGAGGATAATATTAGAATGGATTAGAAACAGATTTTTAAATTTATGTGTTTAGAAAGAAGAAGCAGGTTCTTCTAAAATGGTAGTAGACCAACATTCGATTTACATAAAAACGGTGTAATTTTTAAAGAGCTAAGCAACTATTAGCTTCTCAAGCAAGATAGTATTTTACAGAATTAATTTTCTCCGAACGTACCTCAAGTCGTGCTAAAGGGAGATCGTAATAAGCCTTTCCATTATTAACATTTGTTTATCAACATCTTCAAGCGAAGAGGTCGACAGTAGGTCCTCCTCCTTATCTCAAGCACAAATCCGATGACCGTCACTAAGATGCAGGTGCCGACACTTAGGCCACTTTACGGCTCATAAAATTTGCTTCCAAGTTCGAACGGACCTCGTAGAATTTTAATGTGGCTTTTAACTTCCCAGGACCACACGCATTCCCTGTTCTTGATTTTAGTTATATTCGTCACTACTTAACGTTGAGACATTCTTTAGGTATTCATAAGATAATCAAAATGACTACGACAGCATCTCTGCCGTAGTGGATTAGAAGGTGCATTGCAGGACGTCTAAAATTTCTGTCAGAAGTGTTTTAACTCCAAAACGTATGAGTACAATCTTACTTTACTGAATTAATACACTTTCACGGCTTAAGTAAAATTCACTTAAATGATCAACTTTGTGTAAAACTATAGAAATAGTTGAAAAATATAAAAACGTAATAAATATAAAATAAATAAATGAAAAGGGCACCAAACTAGGTAATAATGAATTGTCCTAAATTAAGGGAAACGTAAATTTGGAAAGAGCACCGAAGGGTTGTTATAAAAGAAGAATAGCCCAATAACAGTGCGGGGGGAAAAATTAGAGAAGAATTAAAGTATTTGTAGTGGAGTACTCGTAGTGTTTTTCGAAGTTTTCTGAGTATACATTTATATTCCCAGCAGTTTTAAGTTGAAGAAACACACGTGTCTATTTTATCCTCAAAACGAATGAAGAAAATCTGTAGAGAAACTAGTGTTTAAATGCGTGAAAAATTGGAAGGGCCCATTTCGAAAATGTTTTAAAGGGTTTGTTGAACACAGCAATGAAGTTTATGTTCCGATAAAAAGAGAGATTTTTCCCTATTTTAAAATCTGTGAACTTCTCAACAAGGGATATGCTGCAGGAATCTCGTTGCTTCTTTAAATACTCAGCGTAGTCCCATCTGGAGAAGACCTAATTTTGCAAATCGCTTAGTTAAAGGATTTTGGAAATTCGCTTTCACAATATAACTGTTCGAAGGCTGGGTCTACAAAAAAAAAACAGAACAAATTCAGTGTTTTGCGACAAATCTGCAAGAATTCTGCAACATTTACGAAACATTTCTGCAAATTATTGGTGTTTTCTACAAATCTACCGACTCCTGTCGCCGGTCAGTGAAGATCTAGGGTTTCTGATTTGTTGAAATTTTCACTACCTGTATACTGGTCTGAGCTCAGTGTGGATCTTTCGTAGAGTGTTGAGGGCATGGATTGAGCAACTCGAATGTGGAATACGGAAGAGAGGTGAAAGTTAATATTTTTTATTCCATATTAACCTTTTTTTTTAGAATTTATTTAAATTAGCTATCAGGATACAATCTTATACTATGAGCTAATGTGAGGACTGAAGGAAAGCTTTGCAATCCTCAGGGTGGTGGTGAGAGGTCGCGCCCAGCGGCTTGACCTCGGCTATCTAAAGTAGATCGGAGGGCCGAGTTCGCTTTAGTCTTCTGGGTTGGCTGGCATCCAGGAGCTGTTGTAATGTGGGGTTTGGATGAGTAATTTCCAGTGATGTTTGGCGTATCTGTCTGTTATGACGTCACGGAAGAACGGGATCTTCAGGTCATCGTGTAGGGTGAGGTTTGTGACGTATCATTATATTAACCTGACACAGCAATGCTCTTTGTTTTTTTCTTGATTTTTTTGATGTATGAATATAAAGCCAGCCGCATCCATGTATATGTCCTCATCTTCCTCATTTCTCTTGTAGCACCACATAATGTATTAACTTCACTGAAGCTCTACGCTGAATGTGGACAGAACAAAACGCTGAAACAGCTAGAACATATCTTCGATTTGTCGGATGTGTTTGTGGAGAGTAGTTTAACTTTTGTGGACCCGTCCTAAGACAGGGAATGCAAGTTTGTCGTCAAGTGAAGTACACATTACCGTCTTGAATTCTTCCTTTAACTCAAACGGTGTACTGTCTAAAGGCCCAATTATGTTCTACTGTGCCGTATTAATGACCTGTAATTTATAGCTTCTTTCCCTGTGTCTGTGTTTGTGTGTATGTGGGCTCCGCAATGAGGTTTTGAATCCATTTGATTGATTTACGTGAAAAGTGGGATGAACCTCAAGCCATTGGATGCCACCCAAACTATAGGGTGTTAAACATTTTCCAGCCAGTAATATAAAAGCGTGGGTTCGCCAGTTTTTGTGTAATAAAGGGAAATACTCGTAGAAATTCTTAGTTTAGGACTATGGAAATAGTGTCAAAAAGGGCTTGAAACTTCAGTACCATACTTAATTGACAACGTCGTTCAATACCGAAGGAAAAGAAGGAAATCGGGGAAGTTAGAAGATATCTTCTCCCATATTGAACTTCGACTAGAGCCCGAGCGGACTTCGTAATATGGGAAGACCAAAACAAAGATGGAAAGAACAAGAGCGTCTTCCAGATCAATGGGAAGAAGCTTTAATAGTCCTAAACCTTAACGTATCATGGTGATGATAATGGTGATGGTGATGAATAATGCTTGAAAACACGCATGTTTATTGAGGTTTTTGTTTTGTATCATGTATAATTTTCACTTACAAACCTAGAATTTTCTTTCATTGTTGTTCTGAAGGAAGTTACTGATGTAATAATTAGGATTGTTAAGAAATTTTGTTACGGATGTATATTGTAAATATATTTACACAATATACGTGAAAATTTGAACTAGTAATACGATTTCAAAACTGAAGTAAAACCTTTCGGAAGCAGGTAGCAGAACACGTTGTTTCAATCACAGTATCAGCCACGCGAATTATATCCAAGTCTCTTGCGACTAGTCTACAAACACTCGACCCACATCCACGCACCTACGTGCAAATACAAAATCTCTGCAATCAATTCACGTGCAATAGACCGAAGGTTCTTAATTGCTAGTATGTAATAATCGAACAGTATCGTGTTCTAGACGGATAGTAGCATCAGAGCGTCGTAGAGACGATAGAAATAATAATAATAATAATATCCCTAGCCATAAACAGGATATAAAAATACGTGATAATGAAAGATAAACATGCATGTTAAGAGATGTCGCAATTGTTGGAAACAGAAATGTGATTAAGAGAGAAGCTGAGAATTTCCTGAAATATACAGACCTTACAATAGAAACACAGCGAAAGTGGAATTAAAAAAAAACGGTGACACCAGTAACAATAGGGGAAACTGGAGCCATCTCAAATTCATTCAGAAAATTCTCCAGCAAAATAGTGGGAAACGAAGAAATCAAGGAACTAAAAAGGGGGAAAAATCATACTGGCACTGCAAACGTACTTCGGTAATTACTAATCCTAATGTACAAAACATTTAGTATGCGAAACACAAGTAGGCCTACATGTAGCTAAATTTGTAAATACGGAATAGCTGCAAAAATATATATTCTAGAAAGAGGGTTTGTTTCAGGCATGAAATTGTAAATACTCCGCAGAAAGGCAATGAATAATAATAATAATAATAATAATAATAATAATATATCTACAAGACTACAAATCCATCCAGCAGTATTCCAAGCTCTAAGAATTTTGCTCGGAACTGTTTTATAAAATTGTAGGGCATAGATGTACATAGAAATACTGCTATTGTCTTTGTTCTTTCATTGTTAATAATCAGAATTTTCCTTAGAAGAGAGTTTGCGGGCCTTTTCACCGACATTTAATGTAAGAGGACAATTACCAGCCACGTAGAAGGATCCCTTTATTCGCCATGTGTACTCCTTCCATCCCCCCAACGGCGACCTCTAAAACCAAGGCATTTCACGTGACATGGATGCGCATAATGGCTCCCTTCATGCGTTTGATGTGAAATATATTAGGTTTCGTGCAGTACACACCCTCCGTTACATTATTGCTGTGTCACCCTTCTCGAAGCGCATCACCAGTAATACGGAGTACCAAAAGTATGATGCTCACGTGAAATAAAAACAACTCACATAAAGTAATTGCTTTAAGGGACAGTGTAATACCGCTTGGGCTTATTGTTATATGAAGATATAACACAGAACCAGGATTTTTATTTGGCTGTTATAAAGAGTTCTCTACTTTAACTGACGCCAAATTTTCAAGGCCGGTAAAATCAAAGCCCGCATTTGAAAACAGTATTGATCTGATAATACAAACAGCCAAATAGATGCAAAAATAATAATTTTATTAACAATTTCAATCAGCCCAACATGTTTCGGGCGATAATTTCGCCCATCCTCAGGAGCACTAGACTGTGTTTACAGCTTGTGGTATAAAGCACAGACGATGCTGCAGCATCGTCTGTGCTTTATACCACAAGCTGTAAACACAGTCTAGTGCTCCTGAGGATGGGCGAAATTATCGCCCGAAACATGTTGGGCTGATTGAAATTGTTAATAAAATTATTATTTTTGCATCTATTTGGCTGTTTGTATTATCAGATCAATACTGTTTTCAAATGCGGGCTTTGATTTTACCGGCCTTGAAAATTTGGCGTCAGTTAAAGTAGAGAACTCTTTATAACAGCCAAATAAAAATCCTGGTTCTGTGTTATATCTTCATATAACAATAAGCCCAAGCGGTATTACACTGTCCCTTAAAGCAATTACTTTATGTGAGTTGTTTTTATTTCACGTGAGCATCATACTTTTGGTACTCCGTATTACTGGTGATGCGCTTCGAGAAGGGTGACACAGCAATAATGTAACGGAGGGTGTGTACTGCACGAAACCTAATATATTTCACATCAAACGCATGAAGGGAGCCATTATGCGCATCCATGTCACGTGAAATGCCTTGGTTTTAGAGGTCGCCGTTGGGGGGATGGAAGGAGTACACATGGCGAATAAAGGGATCCTTCTACGTGGCTGGTAATTGTCCTCTTACATTAAATGTCGGTGAAAAGGCCCGCAAACTCTCTTCTAAGGAAAATTCTGATTATTAACAATGAAAGAACAAAGACAATAGCAGTATTTCTATGTACATCTATGCCCTACAATTTTATAAAACAGTTCCGAGCAAAATTCTTAGAGCTTGGAATACTGCTGGATGGATTTGTAGTCTTGTAGATATATTATTATTATTATTATTATTATTATTATTATTCATTGCCTTTCTGCGGAGTATTTACAATTTCATGCCTGAAACAAACCCTCTTTCTAGAATATATATTTTTGCAGCTATTCCGTATTTACAAATTTAGCTACATGTAGGCCTACTTGTGTTTCGCATACTAAATGTTTTGTACATTAGGATTAGTAATTACCGAAGTACGTTTGCAGTGCCAGTATGATTTTTCCCCCTTTTTAGTTCCTTGATTTCTTCGTTTCCCACTATTTTGCTGGAGAATTTTCTGAATGAATTTGAGATGGCTCCAGTTTCCCCTATTGTTACTGGTGTCACCGTTTTTTTTTAATTCCACTTTCGCTGTGTTTCTATTGTAAGGTCTGTATATTTCAGGAAATTCTCAGCTTCTCTCTTAATCACATTTCTGTTTCCAACAATTGCGACATCTCTTAACATGCATGTTTATCTTTCATTATCACGTATTTTTATATCCTGTTTATGGCTAGGGATATTATTATTATTATTATTTCTATCGTCTCTACGACGCTCTGATGCTACTATCCGTCTAGAACACGATACTGTTCGATTATTACATACTAGCAATTAAGAACCTTCGGTCTATTGCACGTGAATTGATTGCAGAGATTTTGTATTTGCACGTAGGTGCGTGGATGTGGGTCGAGTGTTTGTAGACTAGTCGCAAGAGACTTGGATATAATTCGCGTGGCTGATACTGTGATTGAAACAACGTGTTCTGCTACCTGCTTCCGAAAGGTTTTACTTCAGTTTTGAAATCGTATTACTAGTTCAAATTTTCACGTATATTGTGTAAATATATTTACAATATACATCCGTAACAAAATTTCTTAACAATCCTAATTATTACATCAGTAACTTCCTTCAGAACAACAATGAAAGAAAATTCTAGGTTTGTAAGTGAAAATTATACATGATACAAAACAAAAACCTCAATAAACATGCGTGTTTTCAAGCATTATTCATCACCATCACCATTATCATCACCATGATACGTTAAGGTTTAGGACTATTAAAGCTTCTTCCCATTGATCTGGAAGACGCTCTTGTTCTTTCCATCTTTGTTTTGGTCTTCCCATATTACGAAGTCCGCTCGGGCTCTAGTCGAAGTTCAATATGGGAGAAGATATCTTCTAACTTCCCCGATTTCCTTCTTTTCCTTCGGTATTGAACGACGTTGTCAATTAAGTATGGTACTGAAGTTTCAAGCCCTTTTTGACACTATTTCCATAGTCCTAAACTAAGAATTTCTACGAGTATTTCCCTTTATTACACAAAAACTGGCGAACCCACGCTTTTATATTACTGGCTGGAAAATGTTTAACACCCTATAGTTTGGGTGGCATCCAATGGCTTGAGGTTCATCCCACTTTTCACGTAAATCAATCAAATGGATTCAAAACCTCATTGCGGAGCCCACATACACACAAACACAGACACAGGGAAAGAAGCTATAAATTACAGGTCATTAATACGGCACAGTAGAACATAATTGGGCCTTTAGACAGTACACCGTTTGAGTTAAAGGAAGAATTCAAGACGGTAATGTGTACTTCACTTGACGACAAACTTGCATTCCCTGTCTTAGGACGGGTCCACAAAAGTTAAACTACTCTCCACAAACACATCCGACAAATCGAAGATATGTTCTAGCTGTTTCAGCGTTTTGTTCTGTCCACATTCAGCGTAGAGCTTCAGTGAAGTTAATACATTATGTGGTGCTACAAGAGAAATGAGGAAGATGAGGACATATACATGGATGCGGCTGGCTTTATATTCATACATCAAAAAAATCAAGAAAAAAACAAAGAGCATTGCTGTGTCAGGTTAATATAATGATACGTCACAAACCTCACCCTACACGATGACCTGAAGATCCCGTTCTTCCGTGACGTCATAACAGACAGATACGCCAAACATCACTGGAAATTACTCATCCAAACCCCACATTACAACAGCTCCTGGATGCCAGCCAACCCAGAAGACTAAAGCGAACTCGGCCCTCCGATCTACTTTAGATAGCCGAGGTCAAGCCGCTGGGCGCGACCTCTCACCACCACCCTGAGGATTGCAAAGCTTTCCTTCAGTCCTCACATTAGCTCATAGTATAAGATTGTATCCTGATAGCTAATTTAAATAAATTCTAAAAAAAAAGGTTAATATGGAATAAAAAATATTAACTTTCACCTCTCTTCCGTATTCCACATTCGAGTTGCTCAATCCATGCCCTCAACACTCTACGAAAGATCCACACTGAGCTCAGACCAGTATACAGGTAGTGAAAATTTCAACAAATCAGAAACCCTAGATCTTCACTGACCGGCGACAGGAGTCGGTAGATTTGTAGAAAACACCAATAATTTGCAGAAATGTTTCGTAAATGTTGCAGAATTCTTGCAGATTTGTCGCAAAACACTGAATTTGTTCTGTTTTTTTTTTGTAGACCCAGCCTTCGAACAGTTATATTGTGAAAGCGAATTTCCAAAATCCTTTAACTAAGCGATTTGCAAAATTAGGTCTTCTCCAGATGGGACTACGCTGAGTATTTAAAGAAGCAACGAGATTCCTGCAGCATATCCCTTGTTGAGAAGTTCACAGATTTTAAAATAGGGAAAAATCTCTCTTTTTATCGGAACATAAACTTCATTGCTGTGTTCAACAAACCCTTTAAAACATTTTCGAAATGGGCCCTTCCAATTTTTCACGCATTTAAACACTAGTTTCTCTACAGATTTTCTTCATTCGTTTTGAGGATAAAATAGACACGTGTGTTTCTTCAACTTAAAACTGCTGGGAATATAAATGTATACTCAGAAAACTTCGAAAAACACTACGAGTACTCCACTACAAATACTTTAATTCTTCTCTAATTTTTCCCCCCGCACTGTTATTGGGCTATTCTTCTTTTATAACAACCCTTCGGTGCTCTTTCCAAATTTACGTTTCCCTTAATTTAGGACAATTCATTATTACCTAGTTTGGTGCCCTTTTCATTTATTTATTTTATATTTATTACGTTTTTATATTTTTCAACTATTTCTATAGTTTTACACAAAGTTGATCATTTAAGTGAATTTTACTTAAGCCGTGAAAGTGTATTAATTCAGTAAAGTAAGATTGTACTCATACGTTTTGGAGTTAAAACACTTCTGACAGAAATTTTAGACGTCCTGCAATGCACCTTCTAATCCACTACGGCAGAGATGCTGTCGTAGTCATTTTGATTATCTTATGAATACCTAAAGAATGTCTCAACGTTAAGTAGTGACGAATATAACTAAAATCAAGAACAGGGAATGCGTGTGGTCCTGGGAAGTTAAAAGCCACATTAAAATTCTACGAGGTCCGTTCGAACTTGGAAGCAAATTTTATGAGCCGTAAAGTGGCCTAAGTGTCGGCACCTGCATCTTAGTGACGGTCATCGGATTTGTGCTTGAGATAAGGAGGAGGACCTACTGTCGACCTCTTCGCTTGAAGATGTTGATAAACAAATGTTAATAATGGAAAGGCTTATTACGATCTCCCTTTAGCACGACTTGAGGTACGTTCGGAGAAAATTAATTCTGTAAAATACTATCTTGCTTGAGAAGCTAATAGTTGCTTAGCTCTTTAAAAATTACACCGTTTTTATGTAAATCGAATGTTGGTCTACTACCATTTTAGAAGAACCTGCTTCTTCTTTCTAAACACATAAATTTAAAAATCTGTTTCTAATCCATTCTAATATTATCCTCCCATTTGTATGTCTCCAAAGTGGTCTTATTCTTCAGGTTTTCAGTTGTAAATATTGAGGTTCTTTTTTAATCTCCCAGTGCTATATTCTCTGGACATTCCATCCGCCATAGCGGACTACATTAGTAATAGGCTCTTTTGCTACATTTTACGTATTATGGTGGTTCCTTTTACACAAGTTTTTATGTTACGCTTTTACTGCTAAAGTCTCAGCTTCAAGTATTCTTTTCAACATTTAAATTTCAAATACCGCCAAATTATTTAGCAGTTTTTAGTGAAGTGTAACTTTCCACAAGCATACCAAATTTTAGTTTTATATTAAGAAGTAAAGGTAAAGGCAAAGTGATCTCGTTACAGGCCCGGTGTGGCCCAGAGAGGGGTAGAGTTATAGCTCTACTCTTCCATGACCGCGGCACTAGAAGGGCCGCACTTTACCACCGGGAAGGACCCGGTACCCATTTTACAGGATGATGGGTGGGCCCCAGGGCCGGTCTGGAAGGGCGGAAAATCTCATCCCCACCGGGATTCGATCCCGGACCGTCCAGTCTGTAGTCAGTCGCTATACCGACTGAGCTACCCGGCCCACTTATATTAAGAAGTGCAATAACTAACTAACTAACTAACTCTGTGGTACGAAGGCCTTCTTGTCAAGCTGTTATTTCCAAAGGTATTCAAAAGTTCACCGCATTTACGGAAATCAAATTTTCATTACCATGTTCACAGTAGCCAGCCACTTTTACTACAACTATCCTTGCCAGATGAACCAAGTCAACGATGTTCTATGCCACTTTTAAGGTAAAATTGTGTAGAATTTCGTAGAATATTTAACTTTTCACATTGAGGTAATACAGTCCCTTCAGCCAACTCCCTGTCTGCTGTCGCGAGTGCTCATGTACTACGTGTATATTCGCAGTCAGTATCCATTTCACCCACCCGCACCTGAGGACGCCCCGTGCTGTGGTGTAGGAAGAAAAACTTAACATGGAAATTGGTACTAATTCCCTTAAAATCTGAAACATGAAAATTATCACAATTCTTTTCAATTTATCACCCAACGAATGCACATATAATTTCACATAAAACATTCGTACGAAGCACACCTAGCCACTGCTCCACAACACTTTCCTACACAACATGATATGCTGCCACAACACCTCATTTGCAAATACGAATTGAATTGTGAATATTGTAACATAACTTTAGCAAGGAACAAAGCTCCCTGATGATGATCTGACAAGATCGAAACATGTCGGAGTGTTTTAAAATGTTTTAAAAGTGTTTT
>Ga0136643_10015009_pt1 | contig 11645 bp, 5 predicted proteins | sample TergutLab28metaG_FD_96883 | JGI IMG/M metagenome (GOLD analysis project Ga0136643, IMG submission 96883) | Labiotermes labralis P1 segment gut microbial communities from Petit-Saut dam, French Guiana - Lab288 P1 (version 3) (version 3) | ecosystem: Host-associated > Arthropoda: Insects >...
CGGCCATCTCGACACAGGTTTTTCTTGGTTTCCCTGTGTCTATAAGCAAATGCTGAGATGGTTCCCAACATTCCAAGTTGCCACTACATGCTTCTCATGTAGCCCTCCCGACTTAAATCTAGTTGTAACCAATTTTATGCTTTGTTTACACGTTAAATAACCACTGCCACCGGATAACAACCCAACTGCAGTAAATAAATATATAATATAAATAATCTGTTAACGTTCATGTTCCTATGATATTTTCCGTGATTTATTTTAATTCTGGGGTAATGTCACGTATTAGTTTTAGATGTTGAAAGAGTAAATGCCCCATACTTATTTCCAGTTCTCTTTCTTGGCATTTAAGATAACTTTCAGACGATGTTAGAATTTTGTTTCTTGTTGAACTTCTATCTCGTTCGTTCGTTATTTACGTTTTTTCCCCGCAATTAGTGTACAGCGAGCTGGTGGTATCTGTAGGCCTGACCTCAATGTTACCTTAAAAATACTCAATAGAAAGGAATGGAATTTCATACTGGGATCCTACAGTAAATTTTTTTGACTTGATTGAAATTTGGCGAAAATTTCTGAGACATTACGTTTGCTTGTACCTCGGAAGTAACTACCTACAATTTTGCTCCTAGATTCTGTATTTTATGAAAGAAAAAACTATGAACCTAATTCTGATAGAAAATTTTTACGCGCAACGAGTTTCTATAATACGTACGTTCTAAGAAATTAAATGGAAAGGAATGCAGCACCACCATTATTGTTTCTGTAATGTAACTGGCTTTGAAACAATATATTTTTATCTTAAGGGAAGATGACAGTAAGGAGAACGATGAATGCAGAATCGCAATAGATGGAGCAGGTCTGTCCACCTTCCATCTTTTCATTTTCCAAGGGTCGGTGATGTGTTGGCTTAATTATTAAACATGATAGGCAACTACATAATTACAGTATAACGGTTCACGTTTATCCACTATTAATCCTATAAGCTATAGCATAATTTATTAATAGAATATTGGAACTCCAGATACTCCCAGCATGAGGTATTATCCACAAAAATCCATCCAGTAACTTGCTTTTCACAACTAGTACCTGCAAATTTCAGGTTTCTGCCTGATCAATATTGACTGTATCAGGCTCCAAATTTGAGCATCACACTGTAGCTTTCCATGGCGGGTGTTCCGCCAACATAAGCTACTTGCAATTTACGTCGTAAAGCAATTACACGTATAGGCATTGCTGCATAGAATGCGTAATGGATCCTGAGTTCAGCTCGATTGAATCTCGATAACACAGCTAAAAGGCAAGGAAGTCTCTGCTGTGTTACGGTAAAACAGTGACTTCCAATCACGAAATTCGATTAGCGAAAGCACATAAACAATTCTCAGACAAATATACACACTTTGCGCCGTTGATTATAATGCACACTTTCGTTTTTAGCACAACGATGATATTAACCTTTAGACGCCTAATGTCAACTATAGTGGTCGTACCGCACCGCTAACCTCTAAAGTTGCATTTTATATATTTATTCAACAAATATAAGTACTGAATACTTTGTACATGGTGTATACTCTCCGTATTTTTCTCTTCAAAATGCAGTTTGTTCCATAATTCTAACGTATTTGGTTCCTGTATTATTCACATTTTATATACAGTGTGTGCTAAAATTTAAAAAAATAATTCCGGCGCCAAAAGGTTAAAAGACAAAATAAGCCCATGTCTGTCTCCATCCACTCCGTTTCATCAAAACAGACGGAATTTTGTTAAAATTTCTCGAGAAATTCCAAATTTATTTAAAATCGAACAATAATAACGGACACTATACAATAACACCAAAGTACATTTTATTGTTACCGGAAACACACATAGTCCATATAGACACTTCTGTGTGACACTGCATATTGTTACACTTGTGACAGCGAACTGCAGTTCAACAGTACACACAGTACGCTCCTCAGCGTTACCATTCCAACAGTGGTTTCTCAGAGCAGCCAAAGCCTTACATTCTCCACACGTTACCTGTTTGTAGTTTATATCATTTTTCGAAGAACTTTAACCACGAACTGTGGTTCATTCATACGTTTTCCCCCTAATCTTACTCTTTACAATGAGCGTCAATTGCCGGCGAACCGTCCTGTAGATTCGGTGAGAATTCACAAAAGAACAACCACATTATGTGCACCGTAAGCTCTACAATAGACTACACAGAATCCTGACATTTTAAAACACAATACAAATGTACACAGAACTGGGAAGTATATTCCTATATCACGAAACACTGCTCTTTTTCTGTATTGATCTTCATGTGAACATCATTGCTCAAGTACATCCGGTACCTATGGAACCTATTAGCTACGTGGCACTTTGTAAATAAGGTTGAGAGAGCTCTCATACTCTTCCTCTCTGTTTCCCATTAACATGGGTCATAATTCTAGTGCGACAATTCATGTATTTACTATTACCAGAACCGACAAACATAAAGTGGGTTTAACATTCACAGATCCGTGCATCGGTAATATATTCGCAGAGTAAAAGCAACAAGATGCAACGTGTCACAATTTTAAATCTTATTGTAGCAACGTGTATTTTTGTAGAATCACTTCAATTTATCAACCAAAGAATGCACATATAATTTCACATAAAACAATTTTAAAACACTTTAAAACACTCCGACATGTTTCGATCTTTAAAGTGTTTTATATGAAATAATATGTGCATTCTTTGGGTGATAAACTGAAATGGTTTCACAATGTATTTATTTCTGTAAGACGCTCTACATGTTTCAGACGGTTTTTTTCCGTGTACATCATCAGGAGCACAAAACTGCACATACAGCGTCAGGCATCTGTCAGACCAATACTGCTGCCTGATGCTAACTCGACCAGGCTGTCATCAGGTAGCAGCATTGGTCTGACAAATACCTATGTGCAGTTTTGAGCTCCTCATGATGGACGGAAAAACCTTCTGAAACTGTAGAGCGTCTTACAGAAATAAATAAATTGTGAAACGTTGCATCTTGTTGGTTGTACTCTGAGAATATATAAAACAAATTTGCAACTCAAAGCACACTAATGCACCTTATGTCAGGGTCTTTGGACTGTCATCTACTATCAGGAGCAGCAACGCGAAAACCTTCCCTGGCTTTATGGTAACTTAACAACTCCTGCCATATCCAACATGTTATATCTTACAAAGTTAGCTATTTTGTGGGCGAGGACTCTGGTAGGGGACTACCTTCCTTCAAGTCGGGTCACCAATAATATAAAATTATATCAAACTGCAGCAATCTTTAGAAAACTCGCTGTAATTTCGTCTGACTCACATGCAATACAAAGTGTTATGAGACAGGAAGTAGACTCTGTTAAGCAAGCAGGGCATAAACATCTTGATTCCTTGAATCAAAATTAATACAGGGTGGCGCGGAGCCGACTGTCGCATTTCAAATTTGAATATTTCGTCGGTGCGATAGCTTGTCGTGGTTGGCGGGAAGGGGAACGGAAGAGGAGAGGACGCCATTTCATATGGTCAGTCGCAATGGAGCGTTGGAATGTGCAACAACGTGTTACCTGTGTTCGTAGTTTCGGTGACATCGCTTGGCCTGCTCGGTCGCCCCAACTTACAGTACCAGATTTGTTTTCCCGTGAGGGTTCCTGAAAGACCGTGTGTTCCGGAGGCGTATCATGACTATTCAAGGACTCAAACAAGCCATTATTGACGAAGTTGCGGCTATTGATGAGGACCTACGGAGGCGCGTGTACGGCAACTTCCAGACACGCTTGCAACAATGCATTGATGTAAACGGAGGCCATCTACATGATGTTCAGAAAATAAGCTTGTAATATGTGGGTAAAAAATAGCATACTTGGATGTATTTATAGACGGTTTCGCACACAGCTTACGACCCAGTTCCACACAACCACAGCCAGCACAACCAGTGCAGAACACCATATGCAGTAATAAATGGTCTTGTTCTCCTGATGATGGGCATAATGATGCCCGAAACATGTTGAGATATAAGTTTGATAATAAATATCCGATTAGTTGCATCTTGTTGGTTTATCTCTCCTCACCTTACGTTCCATGATGCAAGGTCACAAGAAACTAAAACTCGAAAAAAAATTATAATGTATAGCCTGACAGGCCACTAATTACAATACAATAAGGCGCATGCACTTTGCATGCTGGATACGTAGGTCTACAGACACACACTCAGAATGTGTAATACCTACTGCTTATCCATGGCAAATTGGTTACGTTAACGCGCCTCACTGTTACCACATACGCATATTTCCTGTCTTGCTATCTCTGCTTTTTATTGTCGGTCTGAGGAAAGTGTCAGAACAGAGAAGAAACAGATCATGAACAGGTCGGAGATAGCATGCTGGCCAATCAGATACGAATATGTACCTGTTATTAATGGCGAAGATAAATGAGTGCGGAGAACTAACAATGCATATAATTAAGATGACATAACAATATCACTTTGAGGAAATTCTGCGTCAGTTTCACCTCATCCGCCACAAATTCCACGCAATCTCTCAGTGAATAGAAATTGGCTTCTAAGGTAAGAATTTAGTGACTTTCCACATGTTCTGCGAAACAGATGCTCTTGAATTTAAATATTTAATTTCACATCCGACAATTATTAAAAGATTTTTACTCATAGGCAATAGACCTTTACAACGACCAATTGTACTCTTCTTTGTGCAAAATGAAATGTAATGTGAACCGAAGCGGAAATAAATGCCAACCAACATATTTTACATTCCATCGACTGACAAAACACTGGCGATTGTAAAAACAAAATAATATCAGTTGCCATACAGCTGTAATTTAATCTTCCGTAGGGTTTAACATTTACGTGGGAATTCAACATGGTTTCCCGTTCCTCTGTCACTCCACCATCAAACGATGAATATCTGGATGACAGATATGTACAGACCGTACCGTAAAGGCGGAAATGTCCGACATAGTGTAAAGTAGTTAAACTGTCCACATAATTACACAAAGTGCGTCCGCATTTAGATCACAATGTAGCCTAACAGACTAAAACACTAGTTACATCCGTGGTAGTAGAACAGCATGCACTTATTACTAAAAAGAGCAAAGGACACACCATTGATAACCATACTCAATCACTTTACCCGAATTCAAACTTAGAAAACAAAATTCCTTACAATAATCGTACGTTTTTTGTTCTTCAAGTGGGAGTCTTTCCCATCAGAATTTTGTCGCTATTAACCTTTTAAAGACTAAACGCAATCTGCTTTATATAACGAGTCAGTCCGTACCGCGCTGTAAACACTTTCCACAACGGTTATAAAAATCAATCAGTTAATGATGTATAAAACAAAACTCGCTGTCTGTTCTGAGATCCGTACAAAACACTCAACGCAAGGCGAGCACCATGTAGAATTTCTCAATGTTAAACTTGGTGGTACATAAAGAAACCGCTAGAGTTTAAAGGGCTAATCGTCCCCTATCCATCCTACGTAAATTCCAAAATCTCTTTATAAATCATGCCACTGGTTCTTATGTAGCACTAAGAGGGCACGAGGAGGGGGGGGGGAGGATCTAATCCTAAATCTCTGACACACAATACAATAACTACACATAATATTCTACAACGTTCCGGATTTAGATTCTCTACCAGAATGTCTGTTACCATAAGTGTTAATGACTTTAATCAATAATACACGAAATATCGGTGCAATAAAGTCTTCAAACAGGCACTCAGCAGTTTCTGTTACATGGGTCACGTGTTTTAGAAACAATAATAGATCGCAGTAAGTTGGAAAGGATATCTTTCAGGTGAGTAATTCCCGTTGTGTTCAATAATCAATAGAATATTAAAAAATTGCAGTCTAACACAATATTTTATTAAGCAAGAAAGGTAAAGGTATTAGAAGTTAGACCAAATTATTTCACGGCAATAGAAGATGATTATAAAGGTAAATCAGTCCCGTTACAGGCCTGGAGTGGCCCAGAGGGTTCCAGGAAGTTAAGGATCCCAGATTTCGTGACAGCGGCACAGGATGGTGGTAAGGTTGTCAGCCTTACGCACCGGCCGCCTTTACCCCCAGGAAATGCTCCTGGTACTCATTTCTGTTAGAGGCTGAGTCAACCCCAGGGCCATAGTGCGATTGGAAGGATTTTATGCTAATGAAAAATTCCAATGACACCAGCCGGGACCGAACCAGCGAACTTCCGATTATTTTATTAAGTAATTACAATGAAAAGATAATTAAATAATTTTTAACAGCAACATTTTTCGGCTCCTCTTAGAGAGCCATCTTCAGGCTGATCTCTAAAAAGTGTTATATGCAATTAGCAATGCTTTATAGAGTAGGATATTTCGATTTACGTATTTACATGTTTACATGTTGAGCATGTAAAACGATGGCACTAAAAGAGAAGCCGAAAATGTCGCTGTTAAAAATGATCTAATTATTTCTGAATAAGAATTACTTAATAAAAATTGTGTTAGAATGTGCAACCATATATATATATATATATTGTATGAGAAGGATGACATTTATGTGGAAAATAATACAAGTGTTTATCTTTAGGAGCGACACCACTCTTTGAAACGCGATTCTGCTGTTCCGTTCCTCACTTACAATGTATCCGACTTACCAGCTTTTTCCTCTTACTTACCACATCCATAAACAGCAAGGTTAAATTTTCATGGGTTGCTGTGGGTGTGGGGGTGAAATGGTATTAGGTTTGGTGAGCCAACATTAATTTCGATACTCTAGAATCCTATTCCGCGTGTAAGTGAGATTCGGTGAAGTAATCGATAGGACAAATGTCTGAAATGTATGCAGCGCAATATAGACCTATTGTTAGTGGTAGAGCAAATTAAGGTGATGAGGTAGAAACAGAACCTACATTTATCCAAAACTCATTTCTTATTGTTGACAACTTTAAATTAAATATCTTCTGCAATTCATGCAGTTTTGGCAAATTAAAAAGAAGCCATTTAATACACTACGCGCCAGTAGCGACGGTGTGTTTTCCAACCGCCCGCTAATGCGGCAACATATTCAGCACACGTGCTTCGTGTGTAATCTATTTGATGAGTTGCAGGCGTTCCACCTCTGACAAGCTAAAATAACCGGGTAAATGAGAGTTAAATTACTCTAATGCCTGTTACCTGTAAACCATTTTCCGTGACGTAATAAATATGTAGCCTGATCCCAGTGACCGCGCGATCTAAGGCGTAGGTCTGCGGCCGCTCGCATGCTGAAAATGTGGTTTCGAATCCCATCGGGGGCATGGATGTCTGTTGTGAGTGTTGTGTGTTGTCAGGTAGAGGTCTCTACGACGAGCTGATCACTCGTCCAGAGGAGTCCTACCGACTGTGGTGGGTCGTTGTGCGTGTACTAGAAACTTCGTGAATGAGGAGGCCCTGACCCACTGGTGGGCTGTTGCGCCCAAAAAAATAAATAAATGTACCAGTTATGTGGTAGCCATTATGAAATTAAAAGTACATGCATCAAAGTCTATTATAAATCAGCGTTTTTCAGCAGTACGGGAGGGTATTATATTAGCCTTTTACATCCTAATGATTACGTGATGCACCAACAGGTTTAACATTCAACAACTGTACGTTCTGCCCACACTGTATTTATGTGTTTTGTATTTATCTGAGAACAAACTGCGACTTGTGCCACTTACAGCATAAACTGATTGGTTTTTATAACCCATATGAAAAGTGTTTACAGCGCGGTACGGACTGCGTCTTTAAATAAAGCAGTCTGCGCTTCGTCTGTAAAGGGTTAAATGGAACACTTTAGCGTGTCACGTTACACAAAAATGCCCAAATTATACAAGTCTTTAAAACGGGAGTATATGTACTTTGCAGTTTTGAAATTAAAAATACTTAATACAGAAACCACGTACTTCTGAAACTCTCAACTGTCACGTGTTTATCAAACTCGCCATCGCCATACGTTCCTGAAAATCTCAAATGACGTTTCTTGGTGCGGCAGAAAGTTTGCCATCCTTTGCATCTTGTGCCTTTCGAGTGTTGTTGCTGCAGATCGACTTTTTATTGCAGGGTTGTTTTAAGGCCTTAGAAGAATAAACCTTTACATCGTAAACTAAAATTGCAGAAGAGGATAGAAAAAGAGGAAAAAATAAAAATGAATATGAAAGCAAAATCACAATGTTAGTTTGCAAGTTGTAAAAATTCAACAGAGAAATTTTAGAAAGAAGTAAAAGAAAACAAAATACACATTTGGTGTAGGCGAAGTGAGATAAAACAACTCGGTGTTTCGAAACACAACAGTCTGTTGTTTTACAAAGGTCATTGCAAATAGAACTAATCCTTATGTTTATACAGGCATGAAACCACTTGCACCGACAATATCAGTCGGACAGAGGATGTCGTAGGAAATTACTGTCCTTTTTCCAGCTAGCATTATGTTATAGTAAGTAAACAAATATTGTTACCGGCATTTTAAGTTCAAGTCCTGAAATGTACCGGCGATTCAGTTTTAAACCCTGAACGGGCTTCCATACAGATAGATTTTTTTGGTGTAAATGATTTAACAAGGAAAACCGTAGGAGGTATTGAGTAACTTGAGCCTGGGCAAAATATTTATTACATGTCCAGTTGTTAGAAGCTTTGCAACTGATGTTTCTGTATGAAACACGAGACGTTGTTATCGTGAGGACATGATTCATTTAGTAGCAGCACCTACATGTTCGTTTAATATTAGTTAGATGTCCAGCGATTTAAATCACTTACCAATGAGGTTCGATTTTCTAAAGAATTAATTTGCCCAATTGAGTTTTTCTAAATTCCAACTGCATCCAATATCATTACTTGATACATATCGGGGTAGTTAGTTGGACGAAGGAAAAGACGCAACACGAGGAGACTCTCTCTTTTGGACTGATGGAGTCGCAAAAAATAAATTTGAGTGCGCCGTAAACACTTAGAAGTTTTCGACAACAATTAATAGAAAGTCGTTTGATAGAAATAGATTATTGTGAGTGATGTGTGTTTACTCAAACTGCCGTGGATACACCTGATAATGTGTTATAATATACCAACTTGTAATCCGAAAGTGAACTGACACAAATAAATTTAAAAAAAAACCAGAACTATGTGTCGTGTTCGTAAGTCAGCCAAACGTAGCAAATCGTAGGCCTTACAGGGCCCTCCTACGTAGATTACCCTGAGTTAAGACCTTCAGGCTAACTGAGAAGAAACGGGAAGGTACAATCCCACACCCACAGTACGGTAGCAATATCGTTACCTACATATTTGCTTCAGTTTAAAATGATGTATGTAAGATAAACAAAAATTATAGCAAATAAACAAATAAATGTCTGTATATGATAAGCAAGCATTTTTAATAATTTTCCATGATCCAAAGGGCGTCTTACGGGTATTTTTGATAGTAAGGTTGAAGAGATCCATTTAATTACACTAAAATATTTTGATTTATACTAATTAATAGTCATTAAAATATATTTCCATAAATTCTACCTTCCATAAGTAACACCTTCCATAAATTCTACGTTCCAGTCTCCCATTAGCCTGCTCTTCAAAACGCAGGCTTATTGAGACCAGATGTGAAACTTTACACAAGTGGATTTTGGTGGGCATATTAATTGGTTTCCAGACACTGTGGTCAAATGGAATTTAATCACCTCATTGTCCCAGTTACCATCAACAGCAATTAGTCCATACAGAAAGGAGAGGAAGAGACAGAGGAAACTGTAGAACAGCCGAAAGAGCAAGTATGTTGAGGGCACAAAGACAGAAGTAAGACCAACGAACCGAAGAATAAAGCACATACACTGAATATGTAACAAATGGACAGAATGTACGAAAAAAAGAACATTTAATACGAGAAATATATCGCCCATTTGCGACAAGAGTGTCACAACTCAACATTTGGAATTTTTGAATTACTGGTACAGAAAGAATCCTTTGCAGATGCGCTTTTAAAAGGTACAATGTCATATCGCAGTTTGGAAAAACTCGCCGCTGGAGGGCAGTTGTTTCGTCGTTGCACTCATAGAAAACTATAGCATTTCAAAACCTTTAAAAGGGTCTCCTGAAAAATCACAGATTTTGAGTTGTAACACTGTTGTGGCAAATGAGCGATAAAATTCGGTATTTAGGAAGACGTTACACACAGGAAGTCTCTTAATGAGAAAAGAGTAACTAATTGAAAATTTAAAGACATGGGAAAAGGGCTAACTGCTGACAACGATTAAGTTACTCGAATTCGTCAAGAGAAGAAAACTGTCAGGAGAGCTGTGCATGTTTTCGAAGTTCTCAAGAAGTAAACGGCAGATATATTGATGCCACTTTCAGCATCCTACAGGAGAAGCGAGAAAACCCTATGCCACTGAATGGAACGCAAAACATCCGACGTGGCTGTTGAGCTCTCACGATATTTCCTAAAGTTAAGCTCTCTCATCCTTTAACACATAAGAGTATTTGGTGTTCTGCACGCCTGACTGTGTGCAAGACACATGTTTTCGTACTCTTGCAAGATATTGCAATGTTCTGCCACACAACATTCCTTTGTACCGCTAAGCTTTTTTTTTTAAACACTTTCGCAAAATTAAGAAAATCAACTGTTAGCTTCGTCATGTGTCTGTCTGTCTGTCTGTCTGCCCGTCCTCATGCAACAGCTCGGCTCCCATTGTACCTATTTTTGTGAATTAAAATATTTGACTGTTTTTTCGAATATCAGCCGAGAAAATGCAACTTTCTTTAAAATGTTACAAGAATAACGAGTACTTTACGTAAAGGCCGATATACGTTTACGATAACACAGGGTGTTCAATTTAAAAATGGACCGTATTTTAATATAAGTAATTTATTTACCAAGATTTACAACATGTTATATTACACAACTAACCTGAATTTACAGTAAGTGTTGGAAATTATGTCCATTCATTTCAATGCACTGACTTCTGCCGATTACGATTCTTGTCCAAAAGTGAACCTGATTTATGGAATTTTTTAATCATTTTCTCAATAGCACTTTTCACTGGCGCTTGCCTTCCAAATTTTTTTCAGAAAAAAAAACTTTGTCTACAGTGGAAGTAAGACATCGTTTTTAAATAACTTTCCAAAATAAATACACGTTATTTCACTGTTAAGCGCATTATGAAAGCGTAAAAAATGGCGTTGTTCGAACTCAAGCATTCACTGTCGACTGACTCATCTGATACAGATGGCCAAGACTGGTCCCCCCTCTCCTGCACATGTAGTAGTATAATGTCATACCAGCAAAACCATTATAAATAGCATCTGACGTAATACATTCACGGCTTAGTTAACGGTCCACTTTTAAGTTGAACACTCTGTATTTCGCTCAAATATTCTTAGAATGAGAAATACTTCAGAAAAAAATTTGTAGATAAAATCAAAACACACAACTTGGGTTTATAATATGTTTTCTTTTGGGTAATTCCCCGGCGTCACAATGCTAATAGCCGACGTTTCGGAACCCTCTATCAGTTCCATCTTCATAGGCAGGTGGATGAAGTAATCATCCACCTGCCTATGAAGATGGAACTGATAGAGGGTTCCGAAACGTCGGCTATTAGCATTGTGACGCCGGGGAATTACCCAAAAGAAAACATATTACATACAGGACATGGCGAAAGCTTAA
>Ga0136643_10015010_pt1 | contig 11645 bp, 3 predicted proteins | sample TergutLab28metaG_FD_96883 | JGI IMG/M metagenome (GOLD analysis project Ga0136643, IMG submission 96883) | Labiotermes labralis P1 segment gut microbial communities from Petit-Saut dam, French Guiana - Lab288 P1 (version 3) (version 3) | ecosystem: Host-associated > Arthropoda: Insects >...
ATGTAGACCAATTTCTAACAGTGGACGGATTGTCGGCCAATTTCTAACAGTGGACGGAATGTCGACCAATTTCTAACAGTAGACGGAATGTAGACCAATTTCTAACAGTGGACGGATTGTCGGCCAATTTCTAACAGTGGACGGAATGTCGACCAATTTCTAACAGTAGACGGAATGTAGACCAATTTCTAACAGTAGACGGATTGTCGGTCAATTTCTAACAGTGGACGGAATGTCGGCCATTATCCAACCCTTGCAACAAACATTGGATTGCCTAATTCTGTTTATATAAATACCTTACGAAGTATAAACAAAGCTTGGGTCTTTGGTTTTCCGCTTTCAGACCACAATGGAACTGTAAGTGTATTATCGACACACAACTATTTGGAAACAACTCATTCTCCCCCCAGATTTAACGAAGTTACGAAAATCGCAAACGAAATTATGTGCATATTGTGCGCATTGCAACGGTATTGGAGTGTTTCATATAACTCTCGCTATGTGGCAATCCTTGCTACTGACCAGCTACAAGCAACATTGACTTTGTTACATGATCTACAGCGTAGGAACGCCCGGGGGATAAAAAATAATATTACAATTTTTATTGACAAGCAATAAAAATGTTATGAAAGCTTTGCTGTGACACCGCAGCATCAAAATGACACGCACGCACGCACGCACGCACACACACGCATCGCACACTCCCCGTATTTTTTCGTATTTGTATAAAGACGAATTTTCGGAAGCCATTTCCGCTTCTGTCGTCACATGAATATATAATACTTACTCTGCTGAGTCCACTAGATGGAAATGCTTCGGAGACACAGATTGATTCTATCCAAAGACAAAATACAGCACGTTCCATATTTTTACATCAAGACGGAATCACGTCCGCGTTTCGATATGCTATGATTTTTTACCTAAACTGACAGGATGGACGTTGCGTCTGTTTAAGAATTGTTGCGGTTTTTGGTTGTATTTTCCAGAAGAAACATTTAGAACTCTCAGTTTTTTTTATGGGGTTTGGTTTGCAATACATTATTAAAATCGTTCCAAACAAGGACAAGGGGAGATACTCCTTTAATCTGAAACTAATCTAACAAGATGTCTGCGTCCTTCCATCCGAGTTCTTTAGTAAAACATTTTATTCCACAAAAAAAAACACACACACAAAAGCAGATAATATTCTGGGTGTGCTTTCATCTTCTCTCCTTTCATCTTCCATAAACTGCGTCCCTCCCCACCACCCATCTTCCTTTACTTTCCGTTCTGGCTCTGTCTTCTATGGTATGAATCTCCTTTTTTTCTTGTACGTAAATCAAGAAAAGAAAAAGACCCAGTCCAGAAAGTAAGTGTAAAATATATACTCGAGATAAAAATAAAAATAATTTTCGCAGAAAAACTAATTAAGAAAATCTGCATTTTCACGAGACACAATAATTGCCGATTTTCTTGCTGGAATATGTTCTTTTTTTTAGGCTTCTTCGCATTTACTGGAAACAGATGATAATCGCAAGGTAACGAAATCAGGCTGATATAATCGTAATAATTTTCGGTTATTTAGTCATATAATTACACGCAATGGAAACAAGTTTTCTAACTGACCCTGCTGGATTATTTGTCTCTTTTTCGTGTTCCGTGTCTGTTATAAATAATGCACTCTGATATTGTAATATCAGTATTTAGTAATGAATGCGACGTATTTAGCTACATATATGGTGCCATTTCATTATGAAATCGGCACACGGAGCCTTTCTGACATCCACTTCCCATACACCCTTAGCCTACCATATGTAAGTCTCCCAGTGCAGCGAATGGTAGGACAATATTATTCTCGAATATGAAGTTACCATTCATTTGCGACCAAAATTATTCTTGTCAATGCCAACCGTTCAGTTCAAATTAATTTCCCAGAAAGTCCTAATCTTCAAAACGCAAAAGCAGCCACTAGATAACAGGAGCTTATGGGAAACCAAAACAAGACATGTTAAAATAGCGTGACCAATTGAACCCGACACATGACGTGGTGTAGCATAAATTGGTACAGCATAAATTGGTAAAGCATAAATTGGTACAGCATAAATTGGTAAAGCATAAATTGGTACAGCATAAATTGGTAAAGCATAAATTGGTACAGCATAAATTGGTAAAGCATAAATTGGAACAGCATAAATTGGTACAGCATAAATTAATACATCATAAATTGGTACAGCATAAATTGGTAAAGCATAAATTGGTAAAGCATAAATTGCCATCGATCGTAACTCGACCGTAGACCGATAACAGTTCAGCTGGTAAGTGGGTACTTGCTGTCCACATGGCGTCATGTCACAGAAGATCGGGGAATATTTACTACGATTTTTTTCTTATAATTATAGATCGATTTCTAAAACCACATAACAGTAAATTAAATTCTAGTTGTGTTTTTATCGATTCCAGAAGGAAAGAGAGTAGTCTGTGCTGTGTGGCAGCTGCCAGCAACTGAAGTGCGCATATTGCAGAATTTGAAACAATTCGGTGAAAGTTAGTACAAAACAGAAAGTTCAGCTAAAAAGAATATAAAAAATGGAGGTCTCAACAACCTTCATTCAATTTCTGGTTTTTCTCTTCTCCGAACGGCGCAGACCGCTGTGAGACCCCATCAGTTTCCTACAGAATGTGCGTTCTTTTACGGAGAATAAAGCGGCCGGGGCGTTAAACTAAACACTCGCCCCATATAGCGCCGAAGGTAGAATATTTATAGCTATAACTCCACTTCGCACATACGCCTTCGTGACCGGCACAGGAACAGTCACACGTGCATAAACACGTGTAGCACGAAAGGACATACAGCAGTGAACGTCGTATTAGGCAGGAGGGATTTACGTCAGTTCGTCATTCTGTTTATGCTGGAATCCTATTTCCTTAGGAGTTTGTAATGGCTACTAACACAGCAGTTACAGCAATCCTCAGTTATGTCGTTTCAACGTAATGCTTCAAATTTACGTGACTTCAATTTTGGAAATTTAGTGGTGCAGTAAGAAACGGCATGGATTACAAAATACTGAAGGCGGTAAAGGTAGAGCTCTACTCTTTCTTAAACTTCGAAACTTAGTGGGGGTGGTTGATTAACACAATGTCTCGACCACTTTACCCCGGGAATGATCCGGTACCAATAGCAGAGGCTGAGTGTGCCCAAGACCGGCCCGGACGGTGTCGGAAGTTTCGCCCTCTGGTTGGTTACAAACCCAGTACCGTCCAGTTCATAACAAGTCGTTACAGCGACTATGTTCTTCCGGCCGAGACAACATAGACAATATAGCGACTCGCCACGGACTGGGATGTCCGGGGATCGAATTCCGGTTGAGGCGAGATTTTCCTTACTTGTCAGGGACCCCCAGGGTCTACCCAGCCCCCTGTACATTGGGTACCGTGTCTCTACCTCTGGGCCTTCATGGTCTGTTATAAGGTGAACTTTAACCTTACGTACCACAAGATTCTGATAGCAACATCATGACCAACATGCACTTTACCAACTGAGCAATCTCTACTCGTGTTGCCTAAGTAGCTAGTTAAACTAATTACCTATGAAATCAGAAACCAATTAATTAGTCATAGACCGACAACAAGTGGATCTGATTAGTAACTAAATGGTGTACGGTCTATTCTTGCAAGACTTATAGTTGCTCAAACAATCAAGATAAAACCACAACATGACGCTCAGCATAAAAATATTACATGCACAGGTAGATGAAAACCTGCCTACAACGAAATCGTAAGTGACCGGAAACTTTTCTCTCTCAACGCAGTTTCCGTTTCGTACAGGTAATTGAAGTTTGGATCCCCAGAATTCTATACCCTCGGCACTATACTGTACAGTTTTCCTCCAAGGACAGGCACTTCTTACGCCCATATTTATTTTAAGGCAGGTTTAATTCCGGCCAATTTAACTCTCGAAATAATATTTTTTGTACATGTGGACAGTGTATAAATTGTCCGCATGTCTGCCATCCTCGTAACCACAGGCAACAACAACAACAACAAAAACAGCACCTAACTATCTAAAACTATTTTACTACCTCGACCCAGCCACAGGACGATATCATGTGTTAGTGTGACGCAGTCAAAACTCTCAAAAATAATTCCTCTAAGCTGCCGTTCAGTATCTTCCTCCATGTATGTATGTATGTATATATGTATGTATGTATGTGTATATGTATGTATGTTTGTATATATGTATGTATGTATATATGTATGTATGTATGTATGTATTATGTGTGTATGTATGTATGTATGTATGTATGTATGTATGTGTGTATGTATGTATGTATGTATGTATGTAAGTGTGTGTGTGTGTATGTGTATGTATGTATGTACGTGTGTATGTATATATGTATGTTTGTGTGTGTATGTATATATGTATGTTTGTGTGTGTATGTATGTATGTATGTATGTATGTGTGTATGAATATATGTATTGTGTCTGTCTGTCTCCACCTAGTCTCTTAAGGGAACGGTTCGTACTGACTTTGTACAGAAATTTTTAATTCTAAGTACCTGGCCATAAAAGTGTCTTCCGATACGCTGTACGCTTAAGTCAAGGCGCTTTCATGTTTCAGTCCATCAGTCCGGTCGTCGGCTTCTTGTCGTGGAGGCATCGCTTTGGTCCTGGCGACCTCGTAGATTTGTGATGGACAATAAAGCACTGGGACCGGCTTTTTTCCTAGTCCGTCGGTTTCTCCCTGTCACAATCATTCCACATATTCCCCCTACTCATTCTCACATCACCAACTGTACATTTTGCAACGGGAAGAGTCATTAAACAACAAACTTAAGGAATCAATGTAGAGCATACTGTTGTCTTCGTGGTAGATTTATAGTGAGAACGTTGAAATGATATGGTCACCAAATGATATCGTCACCAAATGATATGGTCACCAAATGGTATGGTCACCAAATGGTATGGTCACCAAATGGTATGGTCACCAAATGATATGGTCACCAAATGATATGTTCACCAAATGATATGGTCACCAAATGATACGGTCACCAAATGGTATGGTCAACAAATGGTATGGTCACCAAATGATATGTTCACCAAATGATATGGTCACCAAATGGTATGGTCACCAAATGATATGGTCACCCCTATTCTGCATCCAGAAGGCTGACCCTCGCAGTACGCATTTGTTCTTCCTCTGTTTTAATCGTGCCCCATGGCGATGCAATGAGAACTGAAAATTGGAGAATTGGGCACTGGGGAGATCCTTCGTATAACACTTCTATTCCCTGATGTGGGTACAAGAAGAAATAAGGAAGAAAAGTGTGAGAAGAGAGGAAATTGGATGTACCTAGTTCTTGCAGCCACAGCGACATAAGTAACAGGCTTTGATGCAAATTTTCTTCCCTGTTTTTTTAAATCCTTTAGTGGAAAAGAAATGCAATAAATAGAAGGCAGAACTAAAGAGGACACTCAGTATCGGACTGGGAGCTGAGTTCTCGTTAATGTCAAGGCTCAGGGACCAATCAGATTCCTCTCGTTCACTGTCAGTTGTGTGTGTTGTGTGCTGCAAGTGTCATTCAAACGACACTCTCAGATACTGAAATTAAATAGCGTTGGTCATGAATAAACGAGCGTAGGACAATTGTGGAATTATACGGACAGGAAAAAACTACAGTGATTAAATACAGAGCTGTTTAGTGACTTTTTATCCACCACATGTCACACATCAACTTGGCTGGAATTGAACCCACGATTTTGAGGTGAGAAAGCGTTGCTACATACTCATGTTAGAAAACAAAATAGACCTCAGAAAAATGCATAATGAGAAACTTCATAAATTGTACTTTTCACAATAATAATATTGTAGAAAGTGGAACCAATAAAGATAAGATTGGCAGTGTAAAGAGCAGACATCGGAGAGGTATAAATAGGGATTCAATTTCCCTGACAAACTAAGATTTCTTAATGCAATCTAATCCTGATTTTAGGCGGAAAGAACTGCCCTCATCTTCAAGTATCAATTGTATCTGGACCAAAATTATTCCGCCTTTGAATATGCGGTCATCGCATTCCCTTGAAAAGTCGGGTTCCGATTACCAATTGCCACGGCGTCATACCCCACAATAATGAAACCCTCGCCAGCACAGCTGCGAAAGTCTCTAACAGTCCCTAGCGGCACAGGGTCTCCTCATTATCGAGGCTTCACGATTACACTCAGACAAACCGCTGTCAGTAGGACTCCCCTGGGCAAGTGATCAGCCCGAAGCAAGGACCTCTAACTGACAACACACTACATTCAAAAGAGACATCCATGCCCTGGCAGGATTCGAACCCGCAATACCAGCATGCAAGTGGCCGCAGGCTAACACCTTAGACCGAGCGGCCAGCGGGATCGGCAACCACAGGCCACATCGTAGATAATTCAGAAACGTGAGTTTTGCGGTCGTAATTTTGCTGAAAAATACACAGATCGTGCACTGTGCACACTGTGTGATTAGCGCTAGAAGTGGCTACGTCGACACGTATCGTTCTTTGTATTAGGAATAAAATTTTTATGCAGTGGACAATATGTGTTCATGCTTTTCATGGTGAAATACGGTATGACCACGTTCACATTGTATTGCGGTCAGCACCCTGTTAAATACAGTACACTATGCTTAAAATTTCAGTTCTTGGTAACAGTAATGAGAGATATTATGGCAAGTACTGTATGCAGTAAAATAATGCCGTTATTTTTGACGTACCGATGTAAAATTGCTGGGTGTAATGGCCTATGTGTACATATACATGGCACTAAATTCTTCCTATAAAAATAACCACGCACATATTCAACACCCACAGTAAGTGGCAATGAACAACCAGATTGGCTCTGTGCAGAATGCAGTAACAACACAATAATACTGTTTGCCAGCAGAGTTCAGCAGAGATAGGATTATAGAAAAGAATGAAGTAATTTGTATTTAAAATAATAAACCTCTAACTAAAAGCCAGTTCTTAAAGAAATTCTAATTTGATCTTTTCTATGAACCGGAAACATTGCATTGATCAGGGGCAGAGACACCCCTGAAGTTTCATTAAGTTTCCGTGGGCAGCACAAGAACGGAATGCCAAAAACCTTTACACAAGTCTGGGCACAATTTAAATATTTTTAGTGCGGTTAAATTATTAAAAATCTGCCTGACCTAAAGACGTCGAAATATGAAATATCTAAAACGTGGTTATTACTTATTTTGAGACTAACGTAAAGATTTGGGGAACAATATCTTCTGAAACGTCGGTAAATATATACTAATTCACACTATATAATATTTAATAAGACTGGTGCCTTCAGCGGGGACGTTTTGAGAATCAATGTCCCTCAATTTGGTGTCTTAATTTTGTTACTGGTTTTATTTAGCTTAAACAATAAAATTCATTAACAGATGTACGAAAAGTTACAATTTTCTTATTTACATTTCTGGAGAGCTGTAAGGAAACAAAACTGATAATAAGTACTTAAAAATCGAAACTTTCAGGAATAAAGGCTTTTGATATCGGTTCACAAATTTGGTGAATAGAAACAATTAAAATTTATACGCAAACCAAAGGCTTTCAAACATTTCTTGTCTCTGTTGCAATGGGCATGGCCTCCTTTAACGATTACACTTTGGCCTTCTCCCTTCCTACACAATTTAATGGTTCCCCCTGTTCTCCTCTCTGCAATTTCCCTGAACCGGAAGTTAATCCGCAAGAGACAGGACCAAGTCGATGCGTCGTCGTACGGAAGTTCATGCTACTCTCTGGTGGACTCCACACGAACTAGGGATTTGGCTATAAAGCTCAATAGTAAGGATATATTCTACGCTAGTTTTATCACTTTATGGTCAGTGGCAGGGTGTCTTTTCTTAGATGCCACGCCCAGACAGACAGACACACAAAGAATCCACAAAACTTCCAAAAAATCTTTCACGTAGGATCAGAAAGCGAAGCCAGCAACTGATCTCTACAGTGTCGAGATTGTTCTACAAGCACCATAAAGAAGATCAATGATACCCCAAAGCTGAAGGCAGTATTTACCTACATTTATCGCTCGGACGTGCCGTTTGAAACTGTGCCAAGATTTATTATTTCAAAAGCGTTGTTATTAAGACGGTGGCTATTAATCATTAAATTCCTTTAATAACAATTCAGGGAAATAATACGGATCCCAATTTGATCTCGGTTTAACAAAAACACAGACCAACGAGACAGGAACGTACTCGCCAGAAAAACTTATTGCCAGTGACGGAACAAAGTTAGTCTCATGAACCTGCAACCACTCAGGGGCAATATCATGACAACGAAATGTGGCTTGGGAAAGTGAATAGGTTGGTGGCACGAAGCCATCATGCTCTAGGTCTACGGGCGAGGATTTACGGTTGAATGCAGAGGTTCGTTACGTTTCATTTAAGAAATACTACGGACATGAAACAAGATCACTTAGATCTTAAGATAATGGTAATTTGGAAGCTTCATGTGACTCTTCAAGCGAGTGCGGGGGGGGGGGGTGGTGTTTGGATTTCGAAATTTCTTACTTACGTATTATAAGTCAATCATTTCAGAATTTATCATCGAAGCCTCAACTAAGCTACAGCTGTAAATCTGTAGACCTGGATCCGCGAGATGCCCAGAGTTTCGTTGCATTTATTGCTAAGGCCGGATTAACGGGAAAACAAGGACCCGAATACTGCAATAGGCCTACGAGTGTTGTCTACCGGTACGTTGCAACTTCTCCAGGCCCAGCCCTCTCATAGCTAGTTCATGTTCAAATACCATTTGCGATTGTGCGTTATCAAGGATAGAACGGGTCCTCTAATATTCAGGACAAGGAAATAACTCATTCCGGAATTGGTTATGAATTATCTTACCAACTTCCTTTCTAATTTTCTAGTCTGCCCATGGAAATGGCGTATTACTACAATGAGACACGTAATGTCAGTCCCCTTCTACATTCGTAGTTAATCAGAATTCATAATTGAAAATTTTTGGCCCCTGGCCCGATTTGAAGTATTTGACGGAGAGAAGAGTCTATATGCGGTTGAAAATAGAAAGTGCGGATAAAGTACGGATAAAGTGCGGATACTAGTCAGAACTAATTTGTTTACAAACTCGAGTGTCCTGATTCATAATAATATGTACGAAAAATAAACGTGAGAATATTTGTCAGAAATTTCAACATAATATATTGGGTTTTATAAGTGGGAGTGCGAAGAGGAAAACCGTGGAAACAAAGGAAACAAGCTAGAGCGCATACAAAGTCAAACACGGGTTTCAGAAAAACTAATCAAGGCAGAGACATAGAAATGTAACAGCTGAAAAAGCGGGTCCAAGGAAGAAAGTTCTTGTACAAAAATGTTTATACGCCACAGACAGAACTTCAGAAGCAGAAGAATAAATACAAACACAACAGACGAGCTGACAACAACAGAGCAAAAAGTAAAGAAAATGGATGAAAGCTTCAAAGAGGAACTGGGGATGGCATAATGGGAAGAAGTAATGCGGAGAAAATAAAGTCCAGATAAAGGCAATTGAAAGGAGGGAGGTGTAAAGGAATGTGTTGAGTCTGAGCTATTAGAGAAGGGCGGTTACTTGAATGAACCGTGGGTTAGGACTTTCAAAAACTCTTAATGTTTCATGTAGAGCATATTACGGGATTCTATTCTTTTTTAAAACAAAATTGTAGGTAGTGTCCCTTTTATCTTGTCCCTGTGCAGGAAAACTTTACCGCATAGACATCCTACATCTGTCGTGTCATTCCAAGACAATTGGTGTGCTAAAGGATTGGATAAAGGGAATGCAGAACTCTAAGCAGTTGATGAATGAACACAGACAAAATGAGTTTCCTGTGAGAAAAGAACGGACTTAGCGTTTTATCCAGTTGAAAGTGTACTCAGGCTTTAATACTCTACATACTTTGCACTAAACAAGGAAATAACTTAAACTTTTGATTACGAGTTCAATATTACGATCTTAAATTACACACTGAGGCAGGGAGAGCGACATAAAAGTTAATAGGCACCAGAACGGTGATACGAGGCAAACTCCATACTGAGCATCCACATGTATTAAGTGACTACTTACGAAATACGAATTTGTAACCCTGTAGAGAGGTATTTTTACCCAACACATGCATACAGTGCGAGGTTTGGGGTTTTTCGCAGCGGTGTAGCTGCGTCTATGGGCGATCGGATCCCGAAGTTGCTTCATCTTTAAAGCTGGACATGAGAGGAATGAGAGGAAGACAATATGATGCCTCGACACCGCAGTCCGACATTCCACAGACATTACGTCATATTCAAAAAGAACGACATATTTAAATGCCTAATGCAGGCAGTTAGCACAAAGACGTCTAACCCCAGAGGGTGAAGTTTTCCTTAAGTAGTTAATAATGTTTATTTTGGGTGGCCAAAATTTTTTTATGCTATCCGTGCAGTGGCGTCTCCTTGTTTATCTGAAGGTCAACTCGAAATATGTTGGTTTTAAATAAAGATACAGAATGCATATATTATATAAAAAAAATGTTCAAACCAGATGAATATCTAATAATACAAAAAAATCTGTTAACTTTCAGTGACACCTGCAGTGCAATGCATAGTTACACTGTTCTTACACCTACATGTTCTGTACAAGGGCTAATGGGCTCTTAATAAGCGCAAGCAGTTTCTAAACGTCATTTAAAAAGAAGAATTACAGCATTCAATACATTATATACAGGGGAATGACATAGTGACGTAAAGTGAGAAGCAGAATAATTAAAAAAATGAGGAAAATCTGCATGTCAAAAATCTTCCTCAAAGAAAGACCGTCGTCGGAGGGTCTGGGGTGGGGGATCCACAAGACATATTTTTGATTCTTCACACACAATCATCTTCTTTGTATACTGTTTACATTATCATACGGAAGAAGCAATTTTTAAGAATTTATTAGATAAATATTTCTCTATTTCCATAGGAATATTTCATCTTTTATGGCTTCGAAATCAGATAATAAAAATGTTGAATTATGAATCGGCAAGTCTTATAAAGCAGATGTGATGACGTCAGGAGATGCAGAAGCAAGCAATTTGCTTCGTGTTCCGGGCGGCATAAGGTTCCTGAACAGCACTCCCGGAGCTAACGATTCATTTCCTGGGGACAACCCCCACCGCGTGCTTCGTTGAACTAGCAGGGGGCGACTAGGGGGTGAAGATTTACTCTTCCTGTTCTTTGCTTCTGCCTCTTTCCTCTTCTCATACCACCAAATTCCCTCCTTATCAGATACTTTCTCTCGCTTCTCTATTCCTCATTACACCACACATCTTCTTCCTTCTTCCCACGACACAAATGTTTTCCTGCTTTCTATTCATTTTCTCTATTAATTTCTTAGTTGTTTTTTTTTGGTATTGCAGATAATGTCTGGTCTAAAATAATACAGTTTTGTGTTTCGGCTTTTTCTACGATTTCTAGCAAAAACTCGAACTCAGTTTCTTGCTTCTTCTATATAATATTCCCAACACTTAATGTTATTTCTTCCACATCTCTGCCTTAATTATATATATATATATATATATATATATATATATATTATATGTAAAAAAAAAACACACACAGATATTTTCCCTCTCTCCACACTATCTATCGATATATTTATAAATAAAAAAACCCTGC
>Ga0136643_10015011_pt1 | contig 11645 bp, 6 predicted proteins | sample TergutLab28metaG_FD_96883 | JGI IMG/M metagenome (GOLD analysis project Ga0136643, IMG submission 96883) | Labiotermes labralis P1 segment gut microbial communities from Petit-Saut dam, French Guiana - Lab288 P1 (version 3) (version 3) | ecosystem: Host-associated > Arthropoda: Insects >...
CATCACAATTCAGTGTTAATAAAAATCCAACCAGTTGCAACAGTATGCAGATATTTATTCACTGCAAAGTCACTCTACATGTTTCGGGTGTCACAGCACCCATCATCAGGAGTACTTTTGCAGTGAATAGATATCTGCATACTGTTGCATCTGGTTGGATTTTTATTAACATTGATCCTTTCTTCTCGTTGATCTTGTACACCATAATATCGGTGGCTTGAATACATACCTGATGGTACTTAAAGTAGCAACCCATTCCAGTGTCAGATTTTAATGGCAAAATGTATAATGTATGGGAAAATTCTGGAACAAAACTATTCCAGTGTTTAAGGAAGCAAAACACTGTGAGCAGTGTAGTCTTAAATATGTTTCACTGTATTTTAAAAGTATTTCCCCCCCCTCCCTTATCAGCCTGGCTCTTGAAGTGTTACATGCTCCTAACCTTTCAAGTGTCCCCCCCCCCTTCCCCCCCAGTTTTCCGCTGCTGTTGTTTCCTGTTTTGCTGTCGAGGTGCATTATTTCAGCATTTGCTGTGTATTGTTTGTTTTATAACAGGGAATGTTTCCTTTTATGCTGGTGATTGTGTGTCTGTTTTACTCATGTGTCTTTAAATGTAGTTACTATGTCATCTGACTTACATAAGCTCTTATATAAGGCCACTGTCTTCAAAGAATTGGGCCATTTAACCATTTAATAATGATGGATCCATTTATATTCTAGTATGTTATGTGTCTAATGAAATATTGAATGGTGTAGTAGCTGTGAACAACAATATATGATATCTTTGTTGCAGTTAATACCAGTTGTTTATTGTTACTTAAGTGTATATGAATATAGTATAGTAATCCCTCGCTTTTTGCAGGCTTGTACTTTGGAGCCTTGCAAATTTGCAGGGTCATCCCAAGCATAGAAATAAAAAATTTTCTGAGCTTTCTCTAGTGTTCTAGAAGGTTCTAGAAGCTCTCCATCACATTGTTTCTGCAGATAAAAGAAACTCAAACCAAAAAAAAAAGGGGGGCAGTTGTAAAGTAATATTAAAAGTGCAGAAAAAGGAAACTAATGTTCTCTTCATTTTATTATTTTGTGGTTAAAGGATGTAAAGGGATTTAAGAATAAAAAGAAACCTTAAAATACATTACTCTATGCCTAAAACACTAAAAGATAAAGTGCTGAAGTGAATTGGGTACTGAGATTGGAAAGTAAACACCTTCAGGCATGAATAATTTGACAGCTCTGATTGTGCTGCTTTGTTCCCACTGAATTTTGTGCACTTTTCTTCTACTGAAGGCCATGTTTTTATTGCTGAGGGATTAAAATTAATATGGAATAAATTGCATGATGTTATTAAAAAGTACATCTGTTTGGAAGATTTTTTATTTTGTGTACTGGATAAAAATGCTAGTGGACTAAATGTTAGCATGTAACAGAAATTCTGTGTTCCTTTTCTATTTATTACTTTGTGACGTGTATCATTATGGTTCATGGTTTATTTAACAATGTTTCAAGTTGCTGAGGTTGTATCATATAGGGTGCAAGAATGATCAATGAATAATGAAAGGGAGAGGATGGGGAAGGTAAAAGTTGTGGTCTTAGTTATGTTACCACCTCAGCGTGTGCCTGAATTGACTGTGGAAATGCCACACAAAGTGTGAGTCAGAAAAGTCAGCCTGTAAGCCAAGATTTGAAACTAGGCCATTTTGAATGAGTCTGGGGTGCTTGTGCAAGATATTAGAATAGAGTCTTAATTATCTTATTTCCAGATACTCATTATTTATTCAGCATTTACTGAAACAGAATTTTTGCTTTATCTTTGTGTTGTAATTGCTGTTTTCGCAGACATTTCATTTATGGTTACTAATATGCCAAATATATGGGAGCCTCAACTTACTGGTGCCCTAATTGCCCTTCCAGGTCTGTAATGGGATAGCTTAAAAATGCCATATTTGGTTCAGTGATAAGGACTTGTGTTTTGTATTTGCATTTGATTTTCATTGTGGAAAAAAAGAGGCTGTCCTGAAGAAGGTGGTTTTTACATCCTTTCCATTTAATTTGTCACAGTCATACTTCATGCTGTATAGCCTATTCAGCTGAATAAGAATATCATGAAGCAGAGCAAGATTCACTCCTAACAAATGTTGCTCTGTTCTGTATAGTACACTGTGGCTGCAACATATGGAGTTTTAAATACCTGTTCTCCTGTCAGTTATGCTCATTCTTAATTTACTGCCTTAAATATTCAAACTTATTTCTCCTTTATATTCCTTTGCAGTGCTCGAACCTCCACCACCCGGAGCTATAAAACAGCTTTTATCAGATGACTAACCAAATTACCAACAGTTGCAAATCAAGAACCAGTTCTTGTGAGGAATGATTTTCACACCAGGAGCTGCTCTCGCCCAAGGAGAAGTAATACTTTACGAAAGCAGGACTGTGCAGCTGAAGAGATGCAGACACGTTCCAATACAACAGTTGCAGGACAGCGTTGTAAATCTTCATCTCATGGGAACATTCCACCAGCGTCTGAGGGCAAGAAGAATGACTGCATAAAGTTAAAGGAGCGGGGTAAACGTTGTCTAAGCAGCAGCCGAGAGAAACAGTCACCTCGTGTGTCCAAGGCTATCTGTCGTCCTAAGGGCGATTCAGTGGTCAAGGAGACTTCTTCAGACATCTTGTCACCGTCCCCGATCCCGTCCAGTAAGTTGGAACTGAAAATTTCAGACTCATCATTGCAAGAAACTTTCCCATCCATTTCACTAATCCCTGGACAAGATGTAATGATGGAAGAAAGCTTTCGGCCAGTGGGTAAGAAAGTGGTTTTGCCAAAACTAAGATTGCGAGAGAAGATGCACAAAGACTTGGATACAGGTACTAACATATTCAAACATAGGATGGTAAGACGAACCACCATTTCTAACATTAAAAGAACAACTCTTATTAACTCCAAAATTATTAGGAGAAAAACTTGCATAGAAAAAGACATCAAGTAATTGTATGCTTGAACTTCTTAGTAACTGTCAAACTAATTTCTTTAATAGCCTTTGCATTGTGACTTCATTAATTCAAGCAAAGGTAATCCATTTAGTTTTGCAAGACTTAATGGTTCTCAAGGATGGCAATTTTAAAAATAGCTACAAGTATATGTTATTGGTGCTTTTATAATTTAACATCTTCTGTTTGAGACATACAAGGTGTATTGTAACATCTGGGTACAATTTACTGTTGAAACATGACTGACAGCAGATAAAAGAAACTTGCCACATTTCTTGTGCTGTTCTAATATGCATTTATGAGATATGAAGTGTGCTGAGTCAATTGCATTTGCAGTACACAGAAAGTTTTTTGGGTACAGAATGGAATTTTTAACTGGACAGAATGTGTTATCTTAACCATACTTCCATAAGTTCACAATTAGTTTGAGGAGTTGATTCTTATGTCAGAAATGTCTGTTGCTCAGGACTCTTTTGTTTGCATAGCATTGCACATCATATGAAAAAGCAGTCATGCCAAGAGTGTTTATATCTTGTTTCCTGCCAGCCATGTTTCTGTGGATGTTTTTATAGGACTGCGTATGCTGTATTTTAGTGTGTATCTTTCAGAATAGGCCACATACAATTTAACATAGGAAGACTCATGCTACACAAAATTTATTCCTACAATTTTGCATGAATTACAGTATTTTAATTTGGTAAAACTTATATCTGTTATATAAGGTGTACACATAATGAATTGTGTCTTTATTTTTATCATATGATTCTCATGTATTCAGTATCAGTGTTATATGTGCACTAAATGGAGTGGTAGTTTATATTTTTAAGTGACAGAAATTATTGTATTTATTGCATATAATTCAATTGCCATGTAATTTACATGTAAGTATAGTCAGCTCTCAGATGGTGCAGTATGTAGTTTTGACATTGACTGGGAGTGGTATTCAGAAGTTACTGCACTTATTTTACAGTTTTTGGTTGTGCTGTATCTTTGTATAGCATATTATAATTTGGAGTTTTTTTGTGATGCTTTCATATATTATTTTGCTAGTCCATTACAGATAAATGAACTTCTGCAATATCACTGTTGAATTCATAAAAATGGTTTAGGTTATAAACCTCAGTGACACCGCATCATTCAAAAGAACATACCAAGGGCATATGTATATTCTCTGTATAAGATAAGTTTTTACCAGAATTAATCTGACACTGTTCTATCATGTTTTTCTGTTTCAGTTTATGGCATTTATATTTGTATTTTTGTGTGCCATGTACTGGCAGTAGTGGATGTTACTTCAATTAATACTGTACAATTGACTGTACTGGGAAAAGGCTGGGAGTCTACTCATGTGCCTTGCAGTTTTTTTACATTGCCTGTATAACCTCTTGTGACAGTGAGCACAATTAACTTCAGATTTAATTCCTCCAAAACCTAAAATGTCTTACTCTTTCACTGATGTCTGCTGTTCCCTTTACATACACATAGTTCACATTTGTATAACACATATAATGTGATCAAAGTATGTATACATTTGGGATAGAACAAATAAGGTAGAAAGAAATGCTTTACATGTGTGTTTCCTTGAAATTCACTGTTTACTTGCACATGAGTTGGAAACTGACTATTGGCAACATAAACTGCATGTAACAAATATTTTATTGGCATTGAAGAGGAATTACAAGTATTACATTGGTCCCTGCTAATTCTTTTAATGTATTCCCATATTCATGGAAGTCGGGTGCCCTTAGAAAACCGTTCTTTTTTCCAATGTGCTGTAGGTGAACCTTGTACATGCTGGATATTTCTCTGGCTAAACTGGTCCTAAAAGTCAGTGAGTCATATTATACAGAGAATATGGTGTTTCAGAATTGCCCACTGCCATGCATAACAGGAGATCATTTTTATGGCAGCCACATGGTTGTGTTCATGTGACACAGTCAGGTTGAATGTATGGGATATTACATCATGAAGATCACATGCCAAAATCAGCAAACTTTGATGTTGGTTGCTTCTTGATAAAGTTTTTTTCAGACAATTTCAGTTACTGCACTAATGGATTGCAGTTTTATTTGAGGCCCATGAAGCCATGTTTGCATTTTCTCCATGGCTAAGATGTGTTATGGAAATTCATCTGCTTTATAGTAGTATTGCAAGTACAGGTATCATGCATGTAAAAATACAACTTCTGCTCTTTGGAGAGGGACCCCAACCTGATGCAGCTGTATGCATGCTGAGGATGTTTCTTAGAATTTTGAATACTGTTATGTGGCTCATCCCAGGAACAGCTGTCAGTTGGCATCTCACATAGCCACCTGTGTGTATGCATTTGTAACAAGAGCAGGACAAGTTGCATGTAGAGGTACAGGAGGACAGGTCATGCCTGCTGCTTATCCATTACCCTGTCCCAGCCATCATGCTACGCAGTCATCAAATGTCACAATTTCAGAGCCACATTCTTTTGTAGACATCATTGAGTCTTTTACATCTTCATGCAGTCTCAGTTTTCATCCGGGAACATTGCTTCACCTTTGAATTCAGAATGCCTTGTTGTGGCATCCAAACTTTGTTGGATTGCATACCTTCCTCAATGGCATGCAGGAGAGTCAATTGATTTACATATATGCTTGCTACCCATGCTACTGCTAATGAATTGTATGCTGGCCTACTCTTTTGTTATTTTTATAGCCATCTTTAGTAAACCCTATTGAAAGTGTAGAAGAGTTCAGTTTATTGTTGCCAAGCAGTAGAATAGCTGATGATTAATTGCACAAGCTTAGATAATAAATGAAAATTGTATTTGAGATACATAGTGTGAAAAACATGATCATGGACACATGCAAAACACCAGCTTTTGTGTCATTCTAGATAACATAATGCATTAATGATCACATTACCGGACTGTCGTAAGTTGTAGTAATGAGCTGTAATTTGATAGCTCTCATTTTCTCAAAAGGTGTTTCATTACATTAGTGTGTGAATCCATTCTCTCGTAGGAGTTTGGAAAGCATAATAAGTGGGCTACAGGCTGGACAGCCGAGGAATATTAGTTCAGTTCCCGGGAGCAAGAGATTTACCTCTTCTCCAGACCCACCAGACTGACCCACCCAGCCTTCTGTTCAATAGGCACAAGGGCAAGAAATTGACCACTGAACTGTATCTAGTGCCAAGGTTAAGAATGGGCGGAGCTAAACCCCAACCCCCAACATTCCTTCATGGCATGCAGAGGGACAATTTTTGCTATTACACTCTGTTGGGCCCTGAAGATTTTGTGGGTACATTGTTGTTTATTTTACCTTATTGCATTGTTATCCTGGATGAATACTCATTACCAAGTTAATCCTAATTTGAGATTTTGGATATAGGAACTCAGCTGTGACTAGAATGAGTATCTGATTATGCTTTACATTCTGTAAACTTTAATAATTGCAGTTCTTGAGTTTTAGAGACTTCTTTATGTGATTGCTTTTAATGAAGACTAAATGGTGTTTTAATGTAACATTTTTAACTTGTTGTGTGTATCAGATCATATCTTGGTTTCTTTTCAGCAGAATTGCCTTTTCAGAACATCTGAAGTAACATTAATAGGATATATGTGTATAATTGATATCTCCTCCCTCTCTGTCTCTCGCTCTCTCTACTTTTGTATGGGTGTGAAACTTGGTTTTTATTATTGTGGGAAGAACCTATTTTAGAGGCTTTTTTTTTTGGAACAGAATGTTGAGGAGAATATGGTGGCACCTCATACTGTGCTCTTAAACCTTTAAATGACCTGTGTTCACATCTGTGAATGCACATAAGAAAAATACCTCTGGAATTGAAGTTTGTACATTTAAGCTGCAAGGAAATTTACTGCATTTCTCGGACATGCTGCATAATCTGTTCTGTTTTCCGCAGAATGCCATTTATTTCATAATTATTTCTTTTTCTGTTCAAATAATATGTTTTTCATACACTGTGCACTAAACTTTAAATAGCAGCCTGGTCATTTAAAGGGTAATTGGTTCCTGAGGGAACTGCATTATGCAAAAAAATCATGTAACAAGTCTTTATATAACATGGTGCTTATGGAGATGTGTTTTGAACCTTGTAATTGTTTACCGATAAACACTGTTTGAGTGTCCTTGGGTAGCACTGTTAAGCACAATATTTACTGCACTGTATACAAATTTTATAATGGTGTTATTATTATAAAAAATTGAAAGTCCTAAGAAATAAAAGCATAAATGTAAGTCAGCACTAACCAGTGGCCATGCCAGTGCTTACTGTGGAATTAATAGTGCTTACATCATTCTTTCTCTTCCACGGCCATGATGGGAGACAAAGTAGTCTCGGTAAAGCCCAGGGTTTGGTTATCCTCATCCTCTGCAGCTCCTTCTTCCCTAGCAGGGAAGCTACTGGGGGGGGTCTGTTTGCTTGGCTTTATCTTTTCCCTCTGCAAGCATCTGTTAGTAAACAGCAAAACCTGACAGGAAAATCCTCTTCCCTGTACCTGCATTATTTTCATAAGGTCTGAGCCACTTCACACACATTTTTGTAATATTACTTTGAAAGTTTACGGTAAGGAACTTCTCTGATTCAGCCTTGTCTTCTTCACCCTTTAATTTTTCGTGATGTTTGTCAGTTCATCATTTGATTTGTTATGCATATAGAGTCAAAATCATGGAGAATAAGGTGGGTAGTACATGTAGACTAGGCACATAGATTTGACATAAGCAGTTACGTGAATAAATTATTCTATCTGTATATGACAGAAGGGGAGAGAAGCCGTGGCTGATGGAATGGAATTGTTGTAAACAAAGTATATTATGTTCATGAAGATTCTAATCTTCTGGGAAATGACACTTTGCACAGTACTATGTATAGTTACTGACATTGGAGGAACTTGCTGCTCTGGCAATGGGTATGAATATATACAAGTTTGCATGCTGTAACATCCCAAAAGACTTGAGTCCTCAACTCCATTGTGAGAACCTCAAATCTTGCATGGTGTTTTCAGGTTTGTGTTGCAATTCCAATCTATATTAATTTTGTACATTCATTCAGGTAATTGTAGAGAGAGAAAATGGGTGTTACATAGCGAGGCATTGTTCTTTTGTATGCCATGTTAGAGAAAAGTATGAGAATGAAGTACAGTATTTTTATATTGAAATCATAATCTTGCTGGAGTGGAATGTCAGAAGTGTGTTTTAGCTTAGTTTTGTATTTGTTTTTTAATTTTCGGTTCTTGTATTATTCTGTGTACAATTGATGTGTGGAATAATGTTGATTCTTTTAGACTTTACATAGATATTAATAGATAATAAATATGGTAAATGTGAAGTTAAGTGTAGGGACTAGTGTATGATGTATCTAATCCTGCTTATGTTTGAAGACGGAGTGAAACTGTCAATGATTGTAACTGTAATAGCATTTCTATGTGTGAATGGTGCACTGCAGTCATATTTTCTTCTGTACAAACTGAAGGAACTGTGGACAGAGAAATGGCAAATGAGATAATCAGTTTGTAGACATGAGGAAGGATTGTAAATAGATTGTGTGGAGCAGAAAATTTATGTGATGAATGATGTTACATTAGTATTGTACCTGAGAGTTTGGGCAGTATTAAAAGTGTTTGATATTTTGACAATTTCACTTCATATAAAAAATGATTTTGTAGTACACACTTGCAGTAATGTAACATTAAAATTTTAAAGAATCTGATATGGTGAACAGGAAATATCACAAAGTGCACACCCCTCTATGTATACTCAAACATTTATGTAAATATATTTCCAGCTCTCTGCTTTCCTGTATGTGAAATCCAAAATTAATATTACAGCTAGACTTCAGTGGAAATATCCTTGAAGAAGTGCCATATGTTTATAAAACTGATTAGATGTCAAACACTATTTTACTGCTGAGAAAAGTGAACAGTTTCCATTTTTGTGCAGGAATGATAATGTACTTCTTAAAACATGTTATAAGGTTTAATGTACAAGCTTTCTAGTGTACCCAATATTTGTAATATTAACTCATTACAAAGACTTTGTATGTTATGTTTTCTGGTGATTTCATTAAGATAATGTTTTCTAGTACTGCATGGTTGGGCCCACCAGATATATTTAAATTGCAAAATCTCCAAGTTAGACACTGAGAGGAAATGTGTTTCATTTCCTCCTCTTCAGTGCTAACACAAGGAAAAATCAAAACCTACGTGTACTGAGAGATTTGTGGACAAAATTAGTAATTCTTTTTAAAATTGAAGACATTATTTTTATCTTTGTAAAGTACATTTTTTGTTGTGTATATAATTCCTCAAGAATTTAATGAAAGATAATACATTGCAGTTGTAGACACAAATATTTAGCAAAGTTGTTTTAATGACATTTGATTGAATCATACAGCATAGACCTTGATGGTACCATTCCTTGGCTTAGGTAGTTAGTTGCCAGCCTCTGAATGTAGAGCCTCTTGTTCAATCCCAGGCAGTCCATGTGGAATAAGTGGTGGACCAAGCAATATTAGTTCAGTGAGTTTTTTATATTCTCCTGTCAGTTTCATTACACTGGTGCTCCATACTCAGTATGTCATCTAACATGTTTGAGATTATATAATCTCAGTAATTGTCATTGAATAACACACTTAAAATATGAACATGGCCATTCCTGTGTCTAGGCACCATGTCATTTTCAGGGTTTACAGATAAGAAATCTGTTCCTGCCAAACCCTATTAAAGAGCTGCATTGTTCAGTTTATATTGACTAATTTTATCATACTCTGTATGAATAGCATATCTACAGATGCCACTGTTTGCTTTGCTCCATTGTAAACAATAAAAACACAATGGCCATAATATATGACCTGTTATTAGGACAACACGCCAAAATGGAAATGGCTTTATTTATAATAAATGAATTGTTATAACTTGACATGAAATTTGTGTTGTGACATGTTATGACCATATGCAGATCTGTATATTTTGTTTGTTGTGTTGTGTCTTGGTCTGCTAAACTTAGGGGTTTATTATTATATGACAGTGACACTGACTTGATCTTGACAAGTCTGTGATAGAAAAGTTTCGCGTGAACATATTATGGAAAAACTGTACTGTAAGTTATAATCTTCAGAACTGAGCTGCATAGAATGCTAGTGACACGTGTTAATATTTGTTGTGCTTTAGCCACTGCAGTTGATGGGATGTAAATGCAAACACTATGTTCACTTTGTTAAGGTACTCAGAAGAGCTACAACAGATAACATTAATAATTTTTGCTAAGTACAAATTTCACTGCTGTGTGTACTGTAATAATTAATTTCTTGCTAAAAATTACGGTCCTGTTTACATGGTAGGGTGCTTTTTCTGTTGTGCCTGTGAACCCCAGAGAGACATGCTGCAGTCAACGGTTGTACATTAATGTGCACAAGTAGGTTTTACATATTTATTGTCATGAGTAAAACATGTTGATGGTATTACCATCATTGTTGCACACAAATTTTGTGTGTGTGTGTGTGTGCACATGCTTGCATGCTTATATTGCTGTCCTCAATCCAACTTCATACTTGGTTGTTCCAAGCAGGTGTGGCAATTCCGTGATTGTGGCTACTCTCACGCCTCTTCATCCACATGCAGTACAAGTACACTTCTTTTTCTCCTCTGTCTCTTCCTGTCCCTCGTCTCTTCTCTTCCTGCACATCATGCACTTGTTGAGTTAGCCTCTTTCTGTTCAAAATGCCTAGTGCCCTGTAACTTCTTATGCTCCAGTAAAGATGTCTTCCCTGTTCCTCTAATTCCTCTATGATGTGATATTTAGATGAACTGATATGTTGATTTGCACATGTTTCCTGCTCAATATATTTGTAATTCCATCAGAATAAATATGGCACTTGTTGATGGGAAAGGTAAGTTAAATGTTGGCAGAGGGTTGCATATGCTAGAATAATAGGTAAGATTTTGTACAGATTACAGGATGTACTGGCTGATTGTATCATTTTATTGTAGACTGTCAAAGTAATACAGTTGATTTTTCATTCACCTCAGTGTAATACATGAAGTAACAATTTGTGAAAGTGACCAAAGTTTGAAGAATTAATTCACAACTCATCTGCAACAGTGAGAAACGTAATACATTGAACAAAATTTAAAGTCTGTTCTGGTCACTGTGGAGCACACAGATCGAAGAAAACATGGACAGTATTTTTATTAATGCATTTTCCACTGACTCAGCCCACATACTATGCAGCTAGTGGTTAGTGTGATATAGAGGTTATTAGGCATAAATTTTGTCTGTGGCACAGCTACTACATTTTAGATCTAAGAAATTCCAGGCATGGAGTTCAGTTGTTATGTATTTACATTGTGACTCTTACCTGTAAACACTGCTCTGCCTGGAATAAATAGTGCTGTAAACATGTTTGTTTTATTTTGTTCTATAGGTAGAGACATATACACACATTCTGCATGTAGTCACAAAGAAGAAATCTTGTGACAGAGATGGTATGTGGCCAGTAGCTAGTGGCCCTCTGAAGAGTGAATAATTGCACACATTTTGCTGTCTCAAAAGAGGAAGGGAAAGAAAATAATTGCAGTCATATTTGAGTTAGAAAATCCTTCCACTCACATGGGTTGTGGGACATTCTTGTATAGCTTCCTAGTACTGACATATAGAGCTATTTTTATA